>Ga0316207_10001803_pt1 | contig 24443 bp, 24 predicted proteins | sample 6weekpyrite_MG_FD_204943 | JGI IMG/M metagenome (GOLD analysis project Ga0316207, IMG submission 204943) | Microbial mat bacterial communities from mineral coupon in-situ incubated in ocean water Damariscotta River, Maine, United States -... | ecosystem: Environmental > Aquatic > Marine >... | reverse complement strand
ATACGAGGCTCGATAAAAGATCTATACGATCGAATTCAAGGAGAGATTCGAGCAAAAGAAGTCATCCGTACATTTTTCGACGATTTTCTTCGAGAGATTTTTATAAGGGATTACGCGACCATAAAGACAAGCGACAATCCACTTGCTCTTCGTGACTTCCTGCTAGAACAGGTTGCTTCCGGACTCAGATATAACCAGGAAAATTACAGGAAGCTACTCGCCGGATATCGCAATATCTATTCTGAGTCAGAATCAGAGCTGAACCTGCAACGGGACCTCTCACGTCTTGAGAGTGTTTTTTTCAATATCGAAGCGCAGCTTGATGCCATTGATAGTATGAAGGTGAGGTATGAGCAGCGTGTTGATGCGGTCATTGATTACGCCCGCCGCTCGCCTCGTCAAACGGGGCGAATAATCCAACAGGTTATTACAGCACTTGCCACACACGCAGATCAGAAAAATATAGTAGATGTGCCGATCCCCTGGATTACGGGTGAATCTCATTTTGAGATTCGTCTGTTTAAACCAAAACGCCCTCGTAAACCCCCTGAGCCAAGAACTATTCGTTTCAAACACGTTGATCCAGAAATGGTTGAGCGTATTAGACAGGAGCGCATGGCTCGCCAGGCAGCCCAGGTGACTGAGAAAGGGCTGGTTGAGCTTCTCCATCAACAGCTTGGTAGGAATGTCACTGGAGAACTGACTCGCTTCCAGATCAATACGATCCGCGACTATTTTCACATACTAGCGCTGCATCGCCTGGCAAAGCTGGAAACCGTCAAGCAGGGCGCTACTGAAGAGCACTACCCATTGATAGGGAGGAACTACCGGTTATCTGCGACAAGTGAGATGGTTGACACTGAATACCTTGAAATGACAGAGGTCATCATCCAAAGAACCGGACGCATTCAATGATCAAGGATCTGAAAACGCTACTCAATGCCGATGAAGAGCTCGATGAGGCAGATCTGAAACTGACTGCTCAGATGTTACTCGCCAAGCAATTTCTGCTTAGGACCAAGCCGAGGCAGCGTCGTCATTTCGATCGTGTGGTGCGATACCAGAAATACTATCGAAACCTGATGGATGCGCTCAACCATCAGCTTGTGATCAATGAAAATCATGGATATGTGGGCATTACTCCCGAAGATTTTGTCTATCGGATGAAACTTGAGGAAACATTAATTTTATTGGCACTGCGCTATATCTATGACGAGGAACTAAATGCCTTCAATCTTGAAGAGGACGGCAGTGTACTGGTTTCTGTTGAGGATTTTGAGGATCGTTATCTACAACTCACACAGCGTGACATGCCAAAAACATCAACAGTGTTTCGAGAGTATCTAAGAGACTTTGCAAACCACGGAATACTTGATACCGAACAGGATGAATTTGATCCGCGCATTGTGAGAATTCGTATCTATCCAACGATTAGTGAGCTGCTTAGCGGAAATATGATTGAGAAAGTCGCGGGATATCTCATGGCGGAGGATGTGCCGGTAGTGGAAAAGTCTGAAGAGAATGAAATGGAAGAGAACGATCCCGAACAAGGAAGTGGGCAGTCATGAAATCATTGACGCGGATAATTTTCGTTAACTGGTATTTATTCGAAGCGGATGAGTGGGAGATCAGGGGACACACTGCACTCATTGGTGCAAATGGTGCCGGTAAATCCAGTTTCCTTGACGCTATCCAATACGTCATGCTGGGTGGTAATCGGCGAGACTGGAAACCCAACGCTAAGGCACCGGATAAGCACAGTGAGCGTGATATCCGTGGTTATGTACTTGGCTTGGTCAAAACTGAAGATGCAATTGGGGCAAACTCAGTCTACCAGCCTAGAGATGATGCACTATGCCGGATTGGTTTAGTTTTTACCGATGATGTCACCGGCGAACCAACCACGGTGGGGGCTGCAATCTCAGCTCGTCGTGATGATGTACACGAAGAGATAGAGGGATTTTTTATCCTCGAAGGCGTTGAATTCACCCTATATGACTTTCTGGATAAAACTGAACTTGGCCATCTCGTTCCTAAGCCTTACGTGCAGCTCAAGGCATTATTTAAACAACGAACCTCAGAGCAGGGGTGCTTTCTTTTTGGCCGTGAGCCGGAAAAGTATGTTGACCAGCTGACGCGATCATTGTGCCACCCTGATTATCCACCAGACACCAGAAAATACCGCCGGGCCTTCAAACAGTCCATATCAATGACAAGTCTGGACGGATCTGTATCGGACTTTGTGAAGACAAGCATTCTGGACGCAGAACCGATTGACATCGCAAAGATGCGCGACAGCCTTGAATCCTATAAGCGAAAGAAGGACGCAGTAGTACGTACCAAGAAACAGATCGAACAACTTACTCAAATTTTTAACATTTTCAAGAATGCGAAATCCAAGGCGACCTATGCGGCAGCCTATGAGTGGTGTGCAGCGGAACTCGAATTCGAGGCGCTGGATGGAAAGATCGAAGCACTCAAGGAAGAAATGTGGGAGTTGTATGCGACCTACCGTAAAGAAACAGCCGAGATGCATGCTGCTGAAATGCAGCTTAAGGAAGTAAGAGAGAAGCGCGATCAGGTCAAAGCCTTAATTGATGCCGATGAGAATGAGGCGCAGCGTAAGCTACTGTTAGAAAAGAAAAACAACTTCCAGAGAGAAATTGAGAGAATCAAGGGAACACTGAAGGATATTCGTGGTGTGCTTGCCCTATCCACCCAGGTTGTCCGCTATAAAGATCTTTTGCACTCAGAGTTTGTTCCTTTTCTGAATGAGATGACAAGGCATGCAGCTGCCGGAGAAGGACAATGGCCTCTAGACCCATCTTCCACTGATCGTCTGATAGATGACTCACGAAAGGCACTGGAGAAGCAAAAGAGTGAATTGTTTAACCGTTTGCTTGAAGTAGGAAGTGAGCATCACCAGGCAGAACAGGAGAGAAAGGATAAACAGGAACGCCTTGAAAACATACGTCAGGGAAAATCTGACCTTAATCGGGATACTTTACTTCTCATCCAAGCACTAGATGAAAGGAATATTGTAGCCACGCCTATCTGTGAGTTGACTGAGATCACCGTGCAACAATGGCAACCCGCTATCGAGGCCTTTTTGCGCAACAATGCCGAAGCGCTTGTAGTCGATCCAGAGGACGCTGAAGAAGCCGTTTCTATCTACCGTAGCATGAAAAGGCAAGGCCTCTACAACGCGGTAGTCGTGAATACCAAGAAAGTCCAACACTGGGTTAATAAGGATAATGTAAGGCAGGGTACTGCTGCGGACTTGATTAGAGGGGAGAGTCCGTATGCCGTGGCTTACCTGCAGCGGTTACTGCTTAATATCGATCTTGTTGATGAAACAAAGGATCTCGTCGGTGCGGATCGAGCACTGACACCAGATGGAATGTTTGCAAGGCAAGGCGGTATTCAGCGCCTGCATCTGCCAGATCTGCCAAAGATCGGCAAATCCATCTCACAACGCCAGATAACTTTGTTAGAGCAGAAAATCAGTGAGATAGATCAGCAACGTCTAACGTCAGAGCAGTCCAAGAAGCGACACGAGATTGCACTGGGCCAGTTGAATGACCTTTTTTCCGATCTTAAAAAAGTTTCTTCTACGAAAAGCCAGATAAAGAATCTTGTTGAAGCTCAGAATCGCGTTGATGAGCTAGAAACGCAAATATCTGCTATCGATCTTAGCCATACTGAGAAACTGCGTGCTGAGTTGGCTCGGTTTGAGGCGCAGATATCAGAATTAACAAGGGTGGAGCGGGAACATGCAAAGCAAAAGCAAACCGCCAGGACAAAGTTCAGTGAAAGGGGCAGCCAACGAAAGAAGGACGAGCGTCTAATACCGCACTTTGACATGGCGCGCAAGGAAGCTGCCGGTCAAACGGATTATGATGCGGCGAAGGCCGAGGAAGTCTTGTCTGCTCAACAGGATAAATATTCTCTGAATATGCCGGAGGACTATCAAAAAATAATTAATCACTGCAGAGAAAATGCAAAAAAGCGTGGCGGTGAATCTTCTTCGCTTATGGCAAGTGGGCAACAGCAGGCAGCCACATACAATGCGGAGTACGGCGCAGAGGGCATCGAAATTGGTGGGTTTATGGAGAATCCATCATTGGATGCGATTGTAAAAACTGTTCAGGTATCGCTCGAGACCCTGGAGGATTTGGGGCTGCACACACGGGAAGAAGAGGCATCAAATGCACTCAGAGAAGTAGAGAGAGTTATTCGGCAGGATCTTGCGATTCGACTTCGAAACCAGATCAACAGCATGAAACGAAGAATTCGAGAGCTCAATGATGAGCTGAAGAGCCGACCCTTTTCGTCGAATCAAATCTATCAGTTCCGCTTCGACAGAAAGCCTGAGTACGCAGATTTCATTGATTTTGTTGAGCATGTCAATGAATACGATGTGGCAGATTTTGGCGGATTGTTTGATCCACACCAGGTGCAGTTCGAGGTTATTCGTCAAATGCTGGAGACAGATGATGACGAGGAACTCAAGGATTACCGTAGTTATTACAGGTATGACATAGAGATCATCGATGAAGAGGCAGGAATCAAGGAGATGCTTTCTCGCAAGAAGGGAGCGGGTTCAGGCGGAGAACAAAGATCACCATTTTACGTGGCAATGGGAGCATCCCTTGCAAGTGCATACCGAATCAACCGAGAAGCGGATGGTTCGTTACGAGGAGGGCTGTCTCTGTACCTGGCAGATGAGGCATTCCAGAGTATGGACCTGAAAAACACCATGCAGGCAGCGAATTACCTAAAATCTATCGGCCTGCAACTTTTCATTGCGGCACCTGATGAATCCGAACCCCGCATGACAGCGGTTGTGGATACGGTATTGTTTTTTATCCGCGATGGGGTAAAGGCAACCGTTGATGTACAACATCTCAAGGAAAAGCTTCGCAAGCTGGTCACTGACTCCTTGATTGGGAGCAACAATCCAGAATGAGTCAGCAGGCCATTTATTGTCTTAAGCAACTAGTCAGGAAGGCAGAAACACAGCCAGAGAGAAAGCGCGACGTCTTACTAAAGCGCCCAGATTTCACAATGGATCCACAGGATCCCTATCCGTTTCGGAGCGCAGACGTTCTCCGAGATTTTCATGCATACCTATCAACAGCTGAGCAAAAAAAGTTTATTTCACTGGAGTGGGAGAAGCATTACATCGGGACGTCTCTCGAGAGGATTCGTCTCCATGATGCAAAAGGTGTGGCCGGCCTGCTCGATTATGAATATCTTCCGGACAAACTTGTTCAGATTGAGGCTTGTATCCGGCGCCCGCCGGATGGGCACTGGCTGAATGCTGTAGTCGATCAAATCCTGGATGCGTGGCGCTATGGCAAAAGAAAATTCGGCCTCACAATTGAGCAAGCTACCCGACTCAATATCCTGGTGGATGCTGTGCAGGCTATTGAAGCGCTACCTGAATCCAGGATTCTCGATTACCGGCAGTTTGGTGCGCGCCAGCTGGGTGATTCAAAGGCGCTACTACCTATTGTCTCTACCCTTGGCCAGATCTATCGCAACAGACTGGATAAACCAGAGTTAAGTTACGAAGATGTCTTGGCCGAGCTCAACCTGGTAAAAATGGTGCATCCCGTGTTGATTAGTGGCCCACTAAAGTTTCGAGCGGGCAGCCAGGAGATTAACTCAGCGATCAGGCCATATTTGGGAGTGCCCGGGGATCTCTTAGGCGAGTTTTCGGTGTTAAATAGTCCCAGCTACCTTCTTACCATAGAGAATTTATCGAGTTTTCTCGAGTACACCTCAACCATTGAAGATGATGCGATTGTTCTCTATACGGGAGGTTATCCAACCAGACGCTTTCAGCGGTTTTACCAAACGCTGCTTTCAAGAATTTCGGCGCCTGTATTTCACTGGGGTGATTCGGATCCACATGGGTTCCAGATTCTGAAGACCTTGCAGAAGTTAGCTGGAGAAAAGACTGTTCTGCCGCACGAGATGGAAATCCGGAACGGGGATCCATTTAGTGAGGAGCAACTCAGGCATATTGAGCGGTTAATCCCTGTCAACCCTCCAACAGACGCAATATTGTCGAGCTATCTGGAAAAGGGGGAGGGTATCGCTGAGCAGGAAACACAAACAGCGCGTTCTCCAATCAAGCAAGCATAGATTACGGATGGTACCGCTTACTTGAGCAAGTAAATCTTGTAACTAGCACACATCACACCCTTCAAAAACCTATCCATGTCGTTACGGCACTGGAAATATCTGTTCGAAAAAACCAAGCAACACGTTGAGTTGATTTTCCATAGCTAGTCTTTCCCGAATTCTCCACCATGCGCTTCATGCACAACACGGGGAAGACATCGATGCGAATTACCCATGTCCTGATAGCAGGACTTCTCACTACTGCATTACCGATTCAAATCGCTTTCGCTGATACCGATGGTGAACGCGCGGCGCTGGCGAGAATTGCTCATGAGCTTGAGGCGCTCGAACCGTTGATCCGTGAAGCCGAGGCACAGGCTAACCCGGATGCCCGTATTCGGCTTCGCTACGACTGGTTGCGTCAGGACTTGTCCAGAATCCGGCAGGGCGTTCAGGAGCACATCGATGTGCCTCGGGCAGAGCCACGAACCTTCCCGCCATTGCGCGGCGACTATCGCCAATGATGGATGACCATGACGCCCGCACAGAACACGGCATTTCAGGCAGGTTCCGGAGTCACCGCCCCGACGCTGCTGACAGCTATCGCGTCCGTTGTGCTCGTACTCGCCTTTGTCTGGGTGATCTGGGTGACGTTGGGCACCTTCCGGGCCTGGCAGAACGGTCAAGTGGCATTGTTCGATGTGATCTGGAGTGCACTGCGCGCAAGCATTGTGCTCATGGTGTTGGGATTTTATCTGCGGTGAGGCGTTAGCCATCACTGCGTCAATAATTCGGGGAATGGCCCCCGTTACCTCGGAGGAAAAGCAATCATGATGAAAACACTTAAAAAAGGTGCAGCCGCAATTGGGCTGTTGGCGACATCCACATATCAGTCTGCATGGGCGGCCTTGCCGACACCGGTGGCGCCCAGTACGGCGCCGGCGGCGGGTGACTGGATCGCACTCATTTCGGGTTACATCAAGGATGGTGGCCTCGTGCTGGGGCTGGCCATTGCAGTGCTCGGCTTCCTGTGGATCGCCTATCTTGGGTTCGCGAAGTTCAACGAGGCACGACAGGGTAAGGCCGAGTGGGCCGAGGTCGGTGTGCTGGGCATTGTCGGCGCGATTGTGCTGATCTTCGCCAGCTACCTGCTGACTGAAGCTGCGGGCGTCATCTAAGGATGGCACATCGAGGGGACATTCTGGCCGACCGGCTCAATGTTGAGCCGGCGATCTTCAAGGGTTGTTCGTCGTCCGAACTGGGCGTCATTGTTGGTGTGGCTGCGCTCATCTGGTTACCTGTCAGTCTCCTCCTGGCATGGTTGATGGGCGCGGTCACCATGGGCTTCGGCATCGCCGGGGTAGGTGTGGTCGCTACGGTCATTGTGACGGCCAGTCTGTTTCAGCGTCTCAAGCGTGGCCGACCGGACGGTTATTACCAGCAACAGATCATGATTTGGCTGGATGACCATGGCTTGCGTCGTTCATCATTTGTTCGGCGCAGTGGCGCCTGGGATATCGGGAGGACCTGGGATGCAACGCTACCGGTACGAGATCGATAACGTCCGTTCTCATCTGCGCTCGCTGTGGATCATTATCGGTGTGCTGCTTGTCGTTATCCTCGCACTCTGGTTTGGCTGGAGTCAGTCACCCAGGTATCTCACCGTGCACGTCCCGCCGGATCTTCGCTCCGGTGCAACGCAGAGCATCGACGAAGTACCGCCAGCCAACGTGTACGCCTTCGCCTTTTATATCTTCCAGCAGCTCAACCACTGGTCGGAAGATGGCGCGCAGGATTACGGCAAAGCGATCTTTCGTATTTCGCCGTATGTCACTCCACGCTATCGGGCCGACCTCATCGCCGATATGGAATTGAAGGGCAAACAGGGTGAGTTGGCCTACCGTGTGCGTGGCGTGCAAGAGGTGCCCGGTCATGGTTATGCGGAACGGCGAGTGGATGTGCTTGCACCCGGTGTCTGGGTGGTGTGGCTGGACATTGACCTTTTCGAGTCGGTGAAAGGGATGACCGTGAAGAAGACGAGCATTCGTTATCCGCTTCGCGTCGTGCGTCTTTCTATCGATCCGGAGTCAAATCCCTGGGGACTGGCGCTGGATGGTTTCGCGGCGAGCGGACCCCGGCGGCTGAGTGAATCGGAACTTGGCGATAAAACCGGGCAAGACAACTGACAGCATGGAGATCAAGACATGTTGATAGCCAACAATAAACGCGGCGTGACGTACTGGTTGGGACTCGGTCTTTTGTTTGTGCACTCCCTTGTGTATGCCGAATCTCAAATCACTGAGCGCATCGAATGGAAGAAAACACCCATCCAACTCGACCTCAAAGTGGGTCACGAACGATTGGTGCATTTCCCTGCATCGGTAAAGGTGGGTGTACCGGCAACCTTGCAACCATTGCTGCGTACCCAGAGCGTCAACGGTACGGTGTACTTACTCGCCAATGCGCCCTTTGACGCCACCCGTGTGCTGGTGCGCACGGTTGACGGCGGACAGATCTATCTCTTCGATGTGTCCGCGTCGAAAGAGGGTGACCAGACGGATCCCGTGCAGGTGTTCGTGAAGGAGGTAAGTGAGAACAAATCGGGCCAGACAAATCTATCCGTCGATAGTAACGAGACAACCGCGCAATACAATTATGTCACCCTGACCCGTTTCGCGGCCCAACAACTCTATGCCCCCGCGCGGCTCGTACAAGACAGGCCCGGCATCGTGCGTGTACCGGTGGCGCGAGGTTCCAATCCCTTGCTGCGAGGTGGTGCGGTCGACGCAGCGCCACTGGTGGCCTGGCGGGCAGGCGGTCTGTATGTCACGGCCGTCAAGCTCACCAACCGGACTGATCAGCCGCAGACACTGGATCCGCGCAACCTGCGTGGTGCCTGGTTGACTGCGGCCTTCCAGCACAACCGCTTGTTGGCAGCTGGCAGTGAGGCAGACACCACGGCCGTGTACCTGATTTCAGCACGGCCGTTCGCGGCCTCGCGATAGGGTGAATCCATGGCCATAGCAACCAGTAATCGACTGTTACCCCTTCTCGCCGGCGTGGTGGTGCTCATGCTGGCATTCGTCACCCTCAAGTCATGCTCGAATGAGCCAAATGATCATATCGTGATGGACACCGTGCCGCAGGCACCAGTGCCGGACGCCGATACACCGGCGGATACCATCAAGACGTTGACGGCAAATGTCGCGGCCATGACCGCCGAGGTCGAAGCCTTGCGTCAGAACAACACCAAGCTTCACAACGAGAACCGGCAGCTGCTGAACAATCGCGCCCAGATCGAGGAGAACGTAACGACACGCGTCAAACGAGAACTGTTATCGCGCGAGCACGATCAGGAGGCGCGCGGGCGGATGGATTCGAGCGTGCTGTCTTCACTGACGGCACGGGTGGATGCCTTGTCGCAGTCGCTTTCACATGGGAAACCAGGCCAGGGAGCCGGTGATATCCCGGTCGGATTAGGATTCGATAGTGGCGGCGCGGGTGCAGCGCCGGTCGCGGGACTGGTCTGGATCAATCCACTGGATGCCATTGATGATGATGCGAGTGCGGCGAACGGCAACGGTCTGTTGCATCAGGTTCGTCAGTCCACCGGTGGGGCGCTGAGTAGCGCCCGTGAACAGACCGGCAACATCGCTCGGGAGTTGGACACGCTGAAACCCGTCTACACCGTTCCGCGCAATGCCACGCTCATCGGCTCGACGGCGATGACCGCCCTGGTTGGTCGGGTACCTGTGCAGGGTCAGGTGCGTGACCCCATGCCCTTCAAGGTGATCACTGGTGCGGACAACCTGGCCGCCAACGGTCTCACCGTGCCCGGCGTGCAGGGGATGGTGTGGAGCGGCACGGCGATCGGCGATTGGACATTGTCCTGCGTCACCGGCCGACTCGATTCGGTCACCTTCGTTTTCGACGATGGCACCATCCGCACGATTTCCGGTGATGACCGCGGTGGCCAGACGGGTAGTAGTAACCGTCCCTTGGGCTGGATCTCGGACCAACAGGGCATCCCCTGCATTAGCGGTGATCGCAAGACCAACGCACCGGCATTTCTCACCCAGCGCATCGGTGTGATGGCGGTGCAGGCGGCGGCCGATGCGGCGGCCGCGGCCGAGACCACCTCAGTCGTCAGTGATACCGGTGCGGCGACCAACAATGTTACCGGCGATGTCGGCACCTACGTGCTCGGCAAGACCATCGCCGGCGGCAGTGACGAGGTTGCTAAGTGGTTGCTGGAACGCCAGTCCCAGAGCTTCGACGCTGTGTTTGTGCCGGCCGGTACCGGCATTGCCATTCACGTCGATCGCGAACTCCCCATCGACCTCGATCTTAAAGGAAGGAAACTCAATCATGCGAAATCCATCAACCCTTATCATCGCGCTCGGCTGGATTAGTCTCGTGCTGTCGGGCTGTGCCAGCACCAAGGACGCGGTGTTGCCCCAGGACGGCCCACCCATGAAAGCCATCTACGAGCAACACATCCAGCAGTTGAGTGCACGCGATCCCTTGGTGATTCGGAATGAGTTGGGAAGTCGTTCCATCGTTGACGGCGACGGTTCACTTCATGGTTATACGCGCGAGGCCCACAACGAGATCGATACCACCTTCCCCCGGCTACCGAATCCGAGTCTGGTGATGTATGTGTTTCCCCACCTGGCAGGCGGCGAGCAGGTGCCGGTGCCCGGCTATATGACGACGTTCCCTATGTATGAACGGGTCGAGTACGCACTGCCGGGTGAAATGCCGATCAAACGGCAGCGGAAATGAGTATGGCGAAGTTTCTGTCACGCGAATCATCGAAGCAGTCTCACGACCCAGCCGAAGCGCCCGTGAACATGGCGGCGGTCAAGGGTTTGTATGATCGCCCACCGTCTTTTACCGATCTCCTGCCTTGGGTGGAGTACGATCCGGACAGTCGCACCTTTCTGTTAGAGGACGGCATCAGCGTGGGGGCCTTGTTTGAGATCCTCCCCGTCGGTACCGAGGCCCGTACACCCCAGTTCATGACACAACTGCGCGATGCCATCCAGACGGCACTCACCGATGCCATTCCCGAAGACGATGATGCCCCCTGGATTTTGCAGGTCTACGTGCAGGACGAACCGAGTCTGCAAGGGTTTCAAAAAGAACTGGCGGACTATGCACAGGCGGGCGCTAAAGACACGGCATTCACCCGACACTTCCAGGATACGTTTTCGCAGCACCTGGCGCGGATCACCCGTCCCGGCGGACTGTTCGATGACACTACAGTAACCGGAACCCACTGGCGGGGACAGGTGCGCCGTGTGCGCGCGACACTCTATCGCCGCTTGAAAACAAAGGGAAAGCTGCCTCCAGCTATCGAAGTCGAAGAAGCGATGAACGATGTGGCGACCAAGTGGGTTGCCTCACTGGCCTCGGCCGGCATTCGCGTGCGACGGAGTACCGGCAAGGATCTCTACGAATGGTTGCTCAAGTGGTTCAATCCAAAACCCGCGATCGCAGATGGTGATCCCGACAAGCTGTTGGAGGTCGCCCCGTATCCCGGTGACGAAGACCTCCCGTTCGGCTATGACCTGGCCGAGCGGCTCACACTCACAATGCCGCGTTCGGATAACGAAACCTCGACATGGTGGTTCGATGGTCTGCCGCACACCGTAGTCACGATCCAGGGATTACGACGTGCACCGGAGGTGGGGCACATGACTGCCGAACGTCAGGCCGGTGACCACGTCTTCTCGCTTTTCGATCGCCTGCCGGAGCACACCGTGATGGTACTGACCCTGACGGTCAAACCGCAGGATTTCACCCGCAACCACATCGCCCAGGTCAAACGTGCCGCCGTGGGCGACTCCGCCGAGGCCGCACTGACACGCGAGGATGCAGAACTCGTCGAGCGGGAGATGGCACAGGGCAACAAGCTCTATCCATTGGGTATTGCTTTCTACGTGCGCGGTGACCATCCTAAATCACTGCGCGCCAATGTGAATCAGCTAAATGCGTTACTGCTGCCCAATGGCCTGCAACCGATTCTGCAGGAAGCGGATCTGCTTGCACTGGACAGCTACATGCGTAACTTGCCGATGGCCTATGATGTGTCGATGGACAAGTCCAGTCGCCGCTCACGGTTGGTCTTCTCCAGTCATGCCGCCAATCTGTTACCTCTGTATGGCCGATCGAAGGGAACGGGTCACCCGGGGCTGGTGTTCTTCAACCGAGGCGCCGAACCCTTGACCTTCGATCCGTTGCATCGGGCCGACCGCAAGAAGAACGCTCATATGCTGATCCTCGGTCCCACCGGGGCGGGCAAGTCGGCACTCCTGGTTTATCTGCTGCAACAGATGGCCGCAATGTATCGCCCGCGCATTTTCATCATCGAGGCCGGTGGTTCATTTTCGTTACTGGGTCAGCACTTCCAGGCCCACGACGTCTCCGTCAACCAGGTCACCTTGAACCCGAATGTAGATGTAAGCTTACCACCGTTCGCGGATGCGTTGCGCGTGCTGGATAAAGAACGCCGCGTACACCTTCCCAAGGATCCGGATGATCTGATCGATGACGACGACGAGCTTGAAGGCGAGGGTGGCGGTCGGGACATTTTAGGTGAAATGGAAATCGCCGCCCGGATCATGATCACCGGCGGTGATGAACGTGAAGACGCCCGCATGAGCCGGGCCGATCGGCTACTGATACGTAACGCCATTTTCATGGCTGCGAAGACGGTAAAAGAAAGTGGCAGGGATCAAGTAATCACCGAGGACGTGGTCACTGCCTTGCACGCCATCGGCCACGATCAAAATCTGCCCGAACACCGGCGCAACCGCGCGATCGAGATGGGCGACGGCATGGCGCTGTTTTGCTCCGGCCTTGCCGGCCATTTCTTCAACCGACCCGGTACCCGATGGCCAGAGGCCGATGTCACCATCCTGGAGATGGGCATTTTGGCGCGCGAAGGCTACGAGGATCAGCTCACCGTAGCCTACATTTCCATGATGAGCCACATCAACGATCTGGTGGAACGCCATCAGCACGACGCCCGGCCGACCCTGGTGGTGACCGACGAGGGTCACATCATCACCACCAATCCGCTGTTAGCCCGTTACGTGGTCAAGATCACCAAAATGTGGCGCAAGCTCGGCGCCTGGTTCTGGATCGCCACCCAGAATCTGGAAGACTTCCCTGACGCCAGCCGCAAGATGCTCAACATGATGGAGTGGTGGCTGTGCCTGGTTATGCCCAAAGAAGAAGTCGAGCAGATCGCACGCTTCAAGGACTTAACTGACGTGCAGCGCAGTCTCTTACTGTCGGCCAGAAAAGAGCCGGGTAAATACGTCGAAGGGGTGGTGTTATCAGACAATCTCGAAGCACTGTTCCGAAATGTGCCTCCACCGTTGTCTCTGGCGCTTGCTATGACGGAGAAGCACGAAAAGGCAGAACGTGCGGCCATCATGCGCGAGCAGAATTGCAGCGAGCTTGAGGCAGTACATGTGATTGCTGGGCGCATTGCTGCGAATCGCGGAGGTTAAGGTAGGCATCGGATTAGACTTGCTTCGCTCTCGTGGACACTCATGCGCTCAAAGGTCCAGGCGTGAAGAGGCGCAACGTTTTTGTGGATAACGCGGTAGCCGCACTGCTTGCTAAGGCGGGGTAGTCTTGAAAGCTTTCATTGTGAACTTTTTTAAAAAGTCCTAGTCTGTACCATTGTACGGAGTTGAGGAGTATAACCATGTCCACAAGTAAAAAAATGCTGACCATTGGTCATTTGGCCCGCGCCGCAGGCGTCAATGTCGAGACAGTGCGTTATTATCAACGCGTGGCGTTGATCCAGGAACCACCCAAACCTCGTGAAGGCTACCGATACTATCCAGCCGATATGGTCGATCGTCTCAAATTCATCAAGCGCGCCCAGCAGCTCGGATTTAGCTTGAAAGAAATTACTGAACTTCTGGAATTGGGGGATGGGCACTGTACGGATGTGCGCGTTCGTGCTGAAGAGAAACGTGCGCACATTGACCAGCAAATTAAAGACCTCAAAAAGTTGCGTAAAACGCTGGATACGCTCATCAAGACCTGCCAAACCAACAACGATACTGTACATTGCCCTATTGTCGAGACCCTGGCGGGTAAACGATCCTAACAGGTTGATCTTCCTTAATAATTCTTAAATCTGTCACCCATATTACCTTCTACCAAAAAAATACTTGACTCTGTACATGGGTACGGAGTCTAAGCTTGTTACTAATTTGAGATAACAGGAGGTAAGGATATGACAGAGGCAGCATCTACTACGACGACAAAAACCAACAATCGTTCCATGATTGCGGCGGTGATTGCTGCTATTGGCGCATCTTTATGCTGTGTTGGGCCGTTAGTGCTGTTGGCACTCGGAATTGGCGGAACCTGGATCAGCAGCCTTGCCGCACTAGAACCTTACCGGCCGATATTCATCGGTATCACATTGGTGTTTCTGTTTCTGGCCTTTCGCAAACTGTACTTAGTACCACGGCAGTGCGCGCCAGAAGATGCCTGTGCTGTGCCCAGCACACTGCGCAACCAACGTATCATCTTCTGGATCGTTACCGTATTGCTGATCGCCTTGTTGACGTTTCCGTACTACGGCATTGCATTTTTTGAATAAGTATTTTTAACCCAATATCTAACTTGTAGGAGTAACTAAAATGATACGCGCAATATTCTTTTCTTTGCTGATGGGTATCGCGGCAATGAGTTTACCTTTCATTTCTACTGCACAGGTCGCTGAAAGCAAAACCGTAACGCTCGATGTCCCTGGCATGACCTGTAAATTTTGCCCGATCACCATTCGTAAAGCGTTGGAAAAAGTCCCGGGTGTCACTGAGGCAAAAGCCAGTTATGACACCAAGACCGCTACGGTGACGTTCGATCCAGGTAAAACAAATGTTGAGGCATTAACCAAGGCAACGGCTAACGCGGGTTATCCATCAACGTTAAAACAGTGAAGAGCATATCTCGGTAACGAGGCTATTGATATTTACAACATCATAATTTTATAGAGAGGTAAACGACAATGATGAGTGAAATGTGGCCATTTATGGGTTCAGGTCTTGGCATGGTTTTCATGGTGGCATTCTGGTTCCTGGCGATTGTTGGTTTTATTACGGTCCTACGAGGGTTGACAAGTAGTGTTAATAAAAATCAATGTGGTTGCCTCCGCTCTGCAGCTGACCAACGTAGTGAAAACCGTTATTAGTAAAACTGAATAAGCCAATTTAGGCTAAGGAAGTGTAACAATGGTTGAGACAACAGATAGTGAGATAGCCAGTGAAGCTCCATTGGTACCTGATCTTGATCGGTTAGCTCAATTCTTTATTGATGCCTTTCCGGTGATGAATATCACTGAACAACGGCTGGCGTTAAAGCTTTATGCCCTGTTAAGTGAGGGTGATGCTGTCCCGCTCGAACGCTTGTCCGAACGTACCGGTATGCCGTTAGCCGATGTGAAAACGATGCTCGAAAGCTGGCCCGGTGTTTTTTGCGACGACAAGCATTGCATCATCGGTTTTTGGGGCATTGCCGTTGATGAAACGAGCCACCACTTTGAAGTCAGCGGAAAACTGGTTTACACCTGGTGCGCCTGGGATACGCTGTTTATACCCGAACTACTTAATACCACCGCACATATCACTTCGCACTGTGCATCGAGCGGTGATGAAATCAGGCTGACCATTTCACCGAGGGGTATCGAATCTGCTCAGCCCGATCAGACCATGGTCTCTTTCCTTGTTCCTGATGAAGATGGGCTAAAAGAAAATATCACCACCAGCTTCTGCCACTATGTCTTCTTCTTCCGTTCACGGGAGACAGGCGAACAGTGGCTGGCTGAGCACCCCGGCACTTTTTTACTCTCCCTTGATGATGCCTTCGATATCGGTAAGAAAATGAATGCCGTACGCTATAACCAAACACTAAATTAAAAGGACGATTTACATGAATACAGTCAACATCCAAATCACGGGAATGACCTGTGACCACTGTGCAAAAAGCGCACAGGATGCATTGAATGCACTGGACGGTGTTACCGCTTTGGTCTCTTATGATGAAGGACTGGCCAGGGTCGAGACCCAGGGTGTGGTCGATAACAGCCAGTTGTTTAAAGCGATCGAGTCCAAAGGCTATGGTGCGACCTTGATGAATAATGATGACACGGTTACAACCAGTGGTGGTGGCAGTGGTCTGCATATAGCGATTGTCGGCACCGGCTCAGGTGCCTTTGCTGCGGCAATTAAAGCCGTGGAGCAGGGTGCAACCGTGACTATTATAGAAGGTGCGAAGATCATTGGTGGCACCTGTGTGAATGTCGGTTGCGTGCCGTCAAAAATATTCATTCGCGGCGCAAATATTGCACACATGCAAGGCCATCATGTCTTTGATGGTTTACCACTCAATACCCCGAAGATTGATCGCAGGGCCATGGTGGCACAACAGCAAGAATGGGTAGAAAAACTGCGTTATGCCAAATACGAAAGTATTCTGGAAAGTAATCCGGGCATTAACCTGGTACGAGGCATGGCACGGTTTAAGGATGCCGGCACACTCATCGTGACAAAAACTGATGGCACTAAAAAGGAAATCAAGGCCGACCGCGTTTTATTGGTCGTCGGCGCCAGCCCGGCCATACCGGATATTCCCGGATTAAACGGCACACCCTACTGGACGTCAACAGAAGCGTTAATTGCAGAATCCATTCCGGAACATTTAATTGTTTTAGGCGCCTCTGTGGTCGCACTGGAACTGGCACAGGCATTCCGTCACATCGGAACAGAGGTCACGGTATTAGCACGTTCGTCCTTGTTGTCGAAAGAAGATCCAGCGATTGGTGAAGGCTTGACGGCCGCGTTTGAAGGTGAAGGTATCAATGTCATGTTAAACACTTCGCCGGATTCTGTTAATTATGTTGGTAAACAATTTATTCTGCAAACCAACAACGGTGAAGTACGGGGCGACCAATTACTGGTGGCTACCGGCCGCGTACCGAATACCGCCGAATTGGATCTGGAGAAGGTTGGTGTCAAAACAGATATACGTGGCGGCATTGTTATTGACGATCACATGCGCACCAATGTTGAAAACATTTATGCGGCGGGTGATTGCACCAGTCAACCTCAATTTGTTTATGTAGCAGCTGCCGCCGGAACCCGCGCCGCCCGTAACATGACGGGTGATGATGTTGCAATTGATTTGTCTGTCATGCCCGCGGTGGTGTTTACTGATCCTCAGGTCGGTACGGTCGGCTTAACCGAGCAGCAAGCCCAGGAACAAGATTTGGACGTTGATAGTCGCACCCTGGATCTGGAAAACGTGCCCCGTGCGCTGGCCAACTTTGATACCCGTGGTTTTATCAAACTGGTTGCTGAAAAAGACAGTGGCCGTATTGTAGGTTGCCAGGTGCTGGCGCATGAAGGCGGTGAAATTATCCAGACAGCGGTACTGGCCATTCGCAATCGCATGACCATTCAGGAACTGGCTGACCAGTTATTCCCTTACTTGACCATGGTGGAAGGACTGAAACTAACTGCGCAAACGTTTAATAAAGACGTAAAACAGCTTTCCTGTTGTGCAGGTTAAAGAAACGCATTAGAGAGATAAGCAAATTGAAAACCATGCATCTAATGATCGTCTTGTTGTTTTTCATGACACAGTCCTTTGCTGCATGGTCTTTCAATCTTGCACCTGAAAAAGTGCCCTTTACTGCACCGGATCTCCGTTTTACCAGTAAAACAAAACAACATTCACTGGCGGAATATCAAGGCCGGAAAGTTATGTTGTGGTTATTCTCTACCTGGTTTCATACCTGTGTTGCCGGTGTTAAAGCCATGCAGGAAAACAGGCTGCGTGGGAAAAGACTGGATTGGTTATTCTTGCGCTGCGTAATTTCGATAATGGTGGATACCCTGGGGCGGGCATGCCGACGTTTATGCAACAAATTGCGCCACAGGTTAAGGGCCTGGATAACTGGATCATCGGGGAGGCATCGAAGCAAATGGATCAAAAGCTTAATGAAAAAAAATTTCCCGATATTTATTTTTTGATTGATGAAAAAGGATGGGTGCAAACTGTGAACACGGCACCCAAAACATCGTGACGCCGGACTTCCCTTGCACCATTTGGTACAGAAACAATAGCAAGGGTTGAAAATGTCCGGTGTCACTGCTTAGTCATTGTATGATACGTAACAATATACGTATGATGTCAAGGGTTCAGGAGCAATCTGCCCATCACGGCTGATTGTTCCATCAACTGATGCGCACGAGCCGCTTCAGATAAAGGTATTTTTTCATGTATATGGGGCTTGATTTTCCCCTCTTTCAGGTATTGGATAAGTATTTTCATGGAGTCGGTGAATAGTTCAGGCATTTCGAAAATGTTGTAAAGCGTAAATGTTCGGATGCCTGCACTTTTCATAAAACCGTTACCCAGTAATTCCGTTAGATTGGCTTGAGGTGATCCGGCAGCAAAACCAAACCAGATAATCTGCCCCATCATTGCCAAGGTGTCGAAATCACGGCCAAAGGTATCACCGGCCAGTGAATTGAGGACAAGATTGACTCCCTTATCACCTGTAATTTCTTTTACCCGCTGAACCACATCTTCGGTTTTGTAGTTGATAACATGGTTCGCACCCTGTTGTTTTGCATAGGATGCTTTGTCGTCTGAACTGGTTAAGCCAATAACGTTAACATTCGCCAATCTGGCCAACTGGATCACTGCGGTCCCTACACCACCTGCAGCCCCATACATTAAAACTGTTTGTTCGGGTTTAACGCGTCCCATGGTATGCAACAGATGGTAGGCTGTTAAGTAAGTAATGGGGAATGCCGCAACAATATCTTTGTCCATTGTATCTGGAACGGGAATCACCATTGCCTTATCAGCCACAACATACTCGGCATAACAACCCATGGTTCCCAATACTGCGACACTTTGTCCTGGCTCAATACCAGACACATCCTCACCGACTGATTCCACAATTCCACTACACTCAAATCCCAGTGTGGCAGGGAGGGGCGGCACAATAGGGTAAACACCATGTTGTACCATGATATCGCCAAAGGTGACCCCGATGGTGCTCGTTTTGATCAGGACTTGCCCTTTATCTGGTGAAGGTTGCTCGATATCCACATATTCCAAAACATCAGTATCGCCGGTTTGTTCGATTTGTATTGCTTTCATGCTCTTTTCCTTTTAGTCATTGTTATTGAATGATGTCCTTTCCCGCTTAATTTAAATTTTTCAAAACTTCAACGATCATCGAAGGCTCTGCTCTTTTCATAAAATCAGCATCGACAAAAGCATGGCGTATAATTTGGTTGCTATCGACCACAAAGGTTGCCGGAATGGGGAGTTCAAATTTTTCTGTACCGTTAATTTTGGTGAGATCAAGATCGAATACATTTTTCGTCATGTCTTCGATTAGTTGGGGTAACTGGAAAACAAGCCCAAACTGTTTGGCGACCAAGAGATTGCGATCGGTCAGCACGGGAAATTTAAGATCATTTTTTTCAATGGTCGCTGATGAACTGTCAGGCAACTCTGGGCTAATAGCAACCAGTGTTGCATTGTGGTTTTTGAATTCAGACAAATGTTTTTGTAATGCCCGTAGCTCCAGGCTACACCAGGGACACCAGCCGCCGCGATAGAAACTGATGATGATGGGGCCTTGTTTTAGTAACTCATCAGAGGAAACTGTTTCACCCGTCGCGTCATTTAGTTGAAAAGAGGGGATTCGATCCCCTGTCTTTAGCGCGTTCCTGTCTATACCAGAGGCAATCCAGTCTTGAATAGCATTTTGGAATGCCTCTGTAACTTCTGCAGGTGCATCAATTGCGGCTTGTTTTTTCAGGTCCTCTAATTCTTTTGCTAGTGTCATTTATGTGCTCCTTTAAGGATATTTAATTGATGTTAATTATGTTTAAGAAATGGGTAGTCGGTATAACCCCGCTCATCACCGCCGTAGAACGTTGCAGGATCAGGGGTATTTAATGGTATGCTGTTGGCAAACCGCGCTGGCAGATCGGGATTGGCGATAAACAGTCTGCCGAAGGCAACGAGATCGGCATCACCCGTAGCGATTACCGTATTGGCACGATGTTGATCATAATTACTGTTGACCATATAAGTACCAGAGAAAAGTTGACGCAACTTATGCATGTCAAAGTGCTGCGCGGGATTTGCAACTTCGTCAATCGTGTTTTCACGGACATGAAGGTAAGCCAGATCGAACCTGTTTAATTGTTCAACGACATAGCTGAATGTTGCCTCTGGTTGTGAGTCATGCATGCCACCGTAAGATTCCAGAGGCGAGAGGCGAACGCCGACACGCTTACCATCCCAAACACCTGCGACGGCCTCGGTAACTCCAAGTAATAGTCGTGCCCGGTTTTGAATAGAACCACCATACTTATCCGTGCGTTGATTACTGCCATCGCGCAAAAACTCATCCAGCAAGTAGCCATGTGCGCTGTGGATTTCAACGCCATCGAATCCTGCTTCAAGTGCATTTTGAGCCGCTGTTCGGAATTGTTCGATGATGCCTGGAATTTCATCTGTTTCGAGTGCGCGAGGCGTTACGAATGGCTGAAAACCGTCGTAGGTTGATGCATCGCCATCTGGTTTAATTGCTGAGGGTGCAACGGGCAAGGTGTTGTCTGGCTGATGTGACGGATGAGAGATTCGACCAACATGCCAGAGCTGTAGAAAGATATGTCCATTGAATTGATGAACCGCTTCTGTGATCTTACGCCAAGCACTCACTTGTTCATGATTGTAGATGCCCGGTGTATTGGGATAGCCTGCACCCTGGGGTGAAATTTGACTGCCTTCTGTAATAATCAAGCCGGCCGAGGCGCGTTGAATGTAATACTTGACATTCATCGCTTGGGGCACATTGCCAGGACCCGCGCGGTTACGCGTTAAGGGAGCCATAACAATGCGGTTTCGCAAGGTGTAGGGGCCAAGCTGAAAGGGCGTCAAAAGTGGGTTTGTAGTTGTCGTCATGGCAGATTTTCCTTTAAAGACACTCGCTGGTAACGTTACAGGCATCTAATTTACCCGTCATTATTAATGCGAAATAGGCCTGATAAGCTCAATATCCTATTCAATCGTCTATTGGATATAGCTTTATAGCGATTAGGTGCGATATGCTGTGTTGACGTTACTCTGATGTTGATTGACAAGAAGGAGCGATGATGGACGTACTGGCTGATGTACTCGCGGTGACCCGCTTTGGTAATACCTATCTGGGACATTCAACATTTACTCCACCATGGGGTTTTGAAATCAAACCCGCGAAATCAGCGACCTTTCATATCGTGAGTCGTGGCAGTTGTTGGTTGTTACCAGAAGGAGATACTGAAGCGATTCGTCTAAACCAGGGAGATATTGTTTTGATGGCCCATGGTGCAGGGCATGCATTACTCAATCATCCTGATTCCCCGGTTGACGACTATGAAAAGGTCGCGAATGTGCAGCGCAAAGATACAACTCATCAACCTGGTGATTCAACGGATCTGTTTTGCGGTGCTTATCACTTTGAGCAAGATAGTCTGCATCCTTTGCTTTCTCTTTTGTCACCTGTGATTCATTTACCGGCCGATCAGGCATTGCAAGATGATGAGCTTCAGACTGTGATCCGTTTGTTGATGCGGGAAAACTGTCGATCCGATCCCGGTTCGAAGGCCGTTAAGCAACAACTTATGAATATCCTTTTTGTTTATATTGTCCGTGCCTGGCTGGCCGGACAGCCTGAATGTAAGGCGGGTTGGCTGGGGGCCTTACGTGACCCGCAAGTGGGTAAAGCCCTGGCCTTAATCCATGAAACACCACAACAGCGCTGGTCGGTGGAGCTGCTAGCCAAAGCAGTTTCCATGTCCAGGGCGGCCTTTGCCAAGCGCTTTTCGCTTCTTGTCGGTGAGGCGCCTTTAACCTATATCACTCGTTGGCGTATGGATCTTGCTGCAAACCTATTACGTGAATCAAATGCTGCCATCGTATCGATTGCAACCAGGGTGGGTTATGAATCTGAAACGGCTTTTAGCAAGACTTTTCGTAAAAGTCGCGGCATTCCACCTGGTCAATATCGCCTTCAGGAGGTTGGTACTGGTGAGTAATTCAGTGTTTTTCTTACTGAGACAGTCTCCTCATGCATAACAAGTATTTTGTGGCTGTACTCATGTTATTCATCACTGCTTGTTCTTGGGGCGGAATGTACCACGTCGCAAAAGCTACTCTGCCAATAGTTGATGCATTCTGGCTGACGGTCATACGGTGTAGTTTCACTGCACTGTTTTTCATCCCATTTCTCATTTGGCGTGAAGGCCTGGCTGCATTGCGATTCGAACAACACAGCATTGCCATATGGTGGTATGGGGCGCTTGGTTTTGCCGTGTTTAACTATTTCGTGTTTTTTGGTCTTGGCTACTCGCAACCAGAGCATGGCGCCATCATGATGGCATTGATGCCACTTATTGCAGCACTTATCGGTTGGGTATCGAACGGACAGCGGCCACCTGGCTATACGTTGGTGTTGATTATCCTAGCGCTAGCTGGGGTATTGTTGGTGGTGACGCGTGGTAACTTTACTGTACTGTTGCAGAGTAAAAGTACCTTCGGTGATGTACTTATACTGTTCGGCGCCACCGCGTGGGTATTGTACACACGTAGTGCACCACGCTTTCGTGGTTGGTCATCGCTTCGTTTTACCACACTCACTGTGCTTGCTGGCACGGTCAGTACATTGATCATAACTGGAACGCTGACTGCATTCGGTGTTGCACACGTCCCACACCTGACGCTGTTGCCTGATCTGACCTGGCACATCGTCTACATTGTCGGCTTAGCAACGATCGTAGCGGTTCTGTTCTGGAATCAGGCTATCCGCGTGGTAGGTCCAATAAATGGGGTGTTGTTCATTAATCTGGTACCCGTCAGTGCGTTTATTATTGGTATTACTGTCGGCAATAAACTTTACCCACTTGAACTGGTTGGCACGGCGCTGATTTTGATAGCGTTAGTGGCCAATAATTTGTTTGCCCGCCAACAACGGGTACGCCTAACACTCTAGATGGAGCTCCATGTAATATCAATGATGACAGAACGTTTTCAATGTTCGGCAAAATTGATAAGCGCGAACGTGACGGGATTGTTTGTGTAAATGAAGCTATTTCCGATCCCTGGTTCCAGGTCTGCCATTTTTTTGTCTGTCTTTCATTACTTGGTCTTCCTTTGAAGATGCCATATAGATGTGTCACGAAATCAGGTTGCCTGCCTCAGGGTAAAAGGCGATATAAGCTTTTATCTTTTTAACTTCATTAAAAGGGGCTCCATAACTCCAGGCAGCCACCGCAATATGTTGCTCCCCTATGATTAATGCCCAATGATTTGCTTCACCCTTGAAAGGGCAAAAGGTGGTTTTTGCTGTTGGGTGCAGGAGATCCATGCGGACATCTTTTCGGGGGAAATAATACACTGGCGCATGGTCTTGCTCCTTGAGGAGCAAGGAGTGCTGACTATCAGCGATGGTTTTGCCGTCATAAATAACGCGGATGGATTTTTCGCAGGCTTCGATGTCAATCCGGTAATCCGGATATTGACTCCAGGCAGATTTTTTTTGTTTTATTTTAGAGTTATGTTTGGGCATTAGGGACCTCAGACAGTGACTCTCTATAAATAATAACAGGCAATAGTTCGATAGGGTGTCTACATATAGACCCGGCTGATGAAGAAAACGGTTGTTTAAAGGTGATTCCAGGGTCACATGAGCACGGATTGCTTAGGCAGACAGAGATAGAGGCAATAGTTAAGAGCCATATTGCTGTCCCTTGCGTAGTAGAAGCGGGTGACGCAGTGATAATGCGTTCGCATATACTACATTCATCAAGCAAAGCCAAACGACCTAAGCATCGCAGGGTGGTACATTTAGAGTACAGCAGTTATGAACTACCCGATGGTATTAGCTGGGCGTAATGGCCCTTTAATAACTGGTTCCACTCGACCGACTGCGTCGGGGCATGAACCTGGACGTTAGCGCGCCGCGCAAAGCGTGGCGCATCTGGTCGGGTGCAAGTCCCGGCATGGAAAGGGTTAACCACCCACCATTACCGAGTGTTGCGCCTCTGGCGGAACGGTGTAGCGGTCAGGAAGACTGCGGCAACCGTGAACAAGAGAGGTGAAGCGTACACAGGGTATGTTGCAGGCCGTTTGGAGACGTAGCTCCTTAGAGATGGTATCGCTTCGAAATGAACAGTTCCGGTTGGCCAGCGTTGTAACGTCCGCGAAGC
>Ga0316207_10001802_pt1 | contig 24458 bp, 18 predicted proteins | sample 6weekpyrite_MG_FD_204943 | JGI IMG/M metagenome (GOLD analysis project Ga0316207, IMG submission 204943) | Microbial mat bacterial communities from mineral coupon in-situ incubated in ocean water Damariscotta River, Maine, United States -... | ecosystem: Environmental > Aquatic > Marine >... | reverse complement strand
ATTTATCAACACATTGATTAGTATTGATCATTAAAGTCTAGATAGGAGATTTTAAGAATTAAAAAATGGAAATTAAATCATTAACTCACTGATTTAATTGGTAGCGGGGGCTGGATTTGAACTTTTCGGTATACCCGCTTTTACTAATATACATATTTTTCCTTAAATAACAATATATTAACTAGGATTTTAGACTTCATCTAACTTTACCAAATTACAATTTGTGTAGCAAATTGTGTAGCAAGTTTTTCTACTCATTTTAATTGGTTAATAATCTCTTCACAATACAAAACCCAATTAAAATTTAATAAAACATACCGCTGAACTTTAACTGCGAGGAATATTATACTATGGACTTTTTGCTCTTATAAAGATGTAAACCAATCACAGCTTGCCACAAAAGTATGCATTGAGCTCAATACATTGCCCACATTTCGTATTATCTTTAACAAACTTCATGAATTAGATCATCGTAAAATGTTAAAATAAAAGCTCTATTTGCATTCCCTAATAGTAAACACTAATTTTGTTGAAACTTTGACTAAAATTTTCGGTAAAATCAGTAGCTAACCTTGCAGATATATTACACAAACGAAAAATCAATTCCCGATCATATGCTAAGGTTATATCATTTTCCTTCAGCCATTAGTATTTCATTCTTATATTCTTCTATTTCAGATATCTTATGCCATAATTGTGGAACTTGTAGAGTATTTTTATTTATCTTTCTACATAGTTCATTGCTCATCGAAATCAAATTAACCAATTCCGTTGTACCAGATTTATATTGAATATGGGCATTTATATTATTCCGTAGAAAAATTGCTTCCTGAAGTTGTCCACTTAAATTTAGATAAACCTCATTTATATTACCTGTTTTTGTGCTTATCGTTTTTTCGGTATGGGCTGAAAGAATACTGGAAATACTACCAAATAGAGCCAAAACTGCAGAAACCTGTGCCACAGTTTCTTTTCCGAACCCCATAGCCAAAATTGTTCCAGAACTTCCTACTACTGCTCCTATTTGCCCAAGCAAACGTATCTTATTAGCTCTTTGTATTTTACTAGATATAATTTTTAACGCTTCTTTCGAATGTAGAATAGCTATTCCCAATACTTCAGACGCAAACCTCGCTTTCGTTAAAATAATTTCCCCATTTTCAATGCAAACATTTTCACCAGCCCAAACTCCGGGGTCAATTTCATCGCCCAACTCGGGAAATTTATTTTTTATATTACTTTTCTTACTAGTGTCAAGTTCATTTAATATTGCAACAAGTTCGTTTATCGGTAGGCTATCAATTTCCAATCCCATTTTATTAGTCCTCTCTAACCATCCTTTCTAGTGCTCTTTGCAATGGACTTTTTTCATCTTGTTCACGGGGGTTAACTAGAACTACTTCTTGATTCCCATAATTTGTCATAGCAGTTTCGGTAATACTTCCACCTAAAGTAAGTGACACTGTGCCAACTGGTTTCTTAACCATATTACTCCAACTCCTTTTAGAAAATAATTTTACTTTCACATCCACATGATCGAAGATTTTAGTATCAATAACAATAGGCATATTTTTGGAGGAAATATTATGTAAAAACTCTGCATAATTTTTAGATGAATTGTGAGACTTAATTAATAATTCCACTGCATGTAAGCTATTAAATCTTGCGGCTACACCAATTGAATTTGACTGGCTTGACGGTAGTGCTGCTGTATTGCACCCAATATCTATTAGCTGCACTTTATGTTTATTGGAAAGCTCCCTTAACTTGTTAATTTCAACACTCGCTATTTCATTCCCCATTGCGTTTCGAATAACATAACTGTCACGTTCAACATGCCCCAGGACAACAAGAGTTTGCCCCTTCATCTGAACCATTTCTTTTTCCAAATTACTCAAAATATTGTTATCTAACTCTACACTAATCCCTTTTATATTAGATTTTTTAATTGCTTTTTCAGTACTGGAATCAATTATCAGAGACATTAATTTAGTTTCCTTTGGCTTGTAACTCTTCATCTGTAACTTTTTCATAATTTGTTTTTGAGGAGTTGCAACTTCAGAATAAATACAGCATTTTTCGGTCCTAGCAAGTAATTTTTTGGTATTATTCCCCCTATTATAAACAAGAGTTGGCGCAGGTGGTGGATCGTCTCTCCGAGAATAGCTAACATTCGAATAATCTCTAAATTTTAAATTTGTTTCGCCTTTACTATTAAACACACTTTGATCAAGAATTATTTCTACATCTTTATAGTTTTGCATAAATTCATCAAGTTCGACCTGTTTAATGTCAGTTGCCTTTCTTCCAGGAAAGGCAATATTTTGCATAGCCAAATCAACATCATTTATTTCAGAAAATCCTGCTATTTTTGTTGCATTTGTTTGATCACGCGAAATGTAATTGGAATGATAGTAAAAGTCACCATCTATGTCTTTTTCAATGTATAGTTTAGCACTTTTAAATTGATTGGTTGGCGAAGTTAAAAGCGATTTAGCTCGCTTGGCAGCCGGCTCGAAACCGGCTATACCGGGATTTAAACAGATAACACCAGCATTCGCATTTGCTACTGATATTAAAATTATGAGTAATAAAATTCTATATAATTTTTTCATTTTCACCTTCCTCTCCATGCATTATTAATTGAACATTAATAATGCACTAATTTAAGGAAGGAAAATTGACAACAATCAATTTTTCAATTGATCATCATATTAAGTTTACAACACCCCATCCGCCCCCCCGAGCGTTTACTAACTTATTATTATTTTAAAGCTGAAGAATTATATTTTTATTTTTGAGATATATGATATGAAGTAGATCACACTTTTTAACAGAAATAAACAACATTGAGTTTGAATGTACTTTATTCAAAATATCTCAACTCTATATTTTGATTAATACAAAATCTCTATATACGATATTCTGACCAGTTTTACTGTGATCAACTCAACCAAACAACCCTAACATTAAAATCGCTATATATTTCTAATAATCAAATAACTCACTCGTGATAAACATCTGTATTCGGGCACGTAAAACCAATTGGTTTGGATTCAATCAAAAATATCAACCAACCAAAACCAATCAAGAATTATTATTTTGCAAATACTGATTTCATAATGTGTGCTAACTTAGCCGGACTTGATTCAGCATAAATAGCAGTCGTTGTAATTGATGTATGTCCGGCAATCAATGAAACAGCTTTTATATCTATTCCGTTATCAATTAGGCTTGTAATCATGCTTCTCCTGCCTGAATGGCTTGAAGCATCTTTATAGCCAGCCAACATATATACATCTTTAATAAGTTTACCCATGGTCTTGGCGCTAAATCCCCCACCTTTTTGACTTAGAACAAGTGGCGAATTCTCGGAAATCTTACCGTCACTGTACTTATCTAAATATTCGAAGTATTCAGTCAAAACTTTTATCAAAGAGGGATTGCTTATAAAGACATCTCTATGGCGGCGCGATTTCGTCATTGGAGCTGTTAAACGAAGATAAGGCTTCACTCTACCATCATCTTCAAACACATGTGAAACGAGTAAAGAAGCGATTTCTGACACTCTTAAACCCAAGTAAAAACTAATATACAAGACTGTCCTATTTCGTAGCTCTTGCCTTTTACCATAATGTCCTTTAACAAATGAAATAACTCGTTTAAATTCTTGTTCGGTCAAAACTTGCGCTTTACCTGTCGTACCGCATGGTCTTGCCATAAAAGTGCCCCTTAATGTGTATTTTTCTTTATATCGTCCGAAAAATACATATTTTTAAAATTTTTCAAATCTTCCCCAAATGTAACTTGTTGTTTTTATACGCCTTTATCAACAAATGAGTTATTTTATAAATAATAACCTATTTTTTAACCCCGTTATGCTATTTTTGGCCAATTTACCTTGATATTTAAATTTTTATTCAAAATATTTGCATCAACACCCTAAACTTTGTTCCGCGCTAAAGTGAAGACTCAATTTATTTTCCAATATGTCTTTACTAAGAAATAACTAAAATCAAATCATTTAATCCTCAAATCACCACTTGCATAAATACCTTTATAAACCATAAAGGAGATTAACATCATGACACTTGATGACATATTAGATAGGGCACTTGAAATACCACCAATACCAACAAAAATCCAAACTGATAAAGAAGGAATACCCATTTTTTTTGGCTTGCGATTCTTGCTTAGATTTTCTAACGGTGAAATGCAAATGTCCCAGGAGTTTTTGCCGAGAGATATCGTAAAGTTCTATGACATACCTTCATCACGAGTCAACAAATTCATGATGGCAGATATGAAAAATGAATTTGATAGCTATAACTCCGATCCAACTTTATTTTTTAATAACGACTTATTTTCTTTGTGCTACTTGATAGAACCAATTGACTTAAATTCCAAGGAAATAAGTTCGGTTGATGTGCTATGGCAGATGGAGCCAAGTGTTGAATAATGGACTTATAGAGGAAAGCTATGAACCGGAGAATACTTTACTAAAATTTAGTGATGACTGTATGGTTAAAGCCATAGACATTGAATCATTGGCTTATAAATATGTATCAAAGCCAAAAACAAGCTCTAATGGCGAATGGTTAACGATTACGGAACTATTGAAAAAGCCTGATGTTGGACGACCTACGAAACATCAGTTGAATATTACCACCTGTGTATTGTGCCGGTTAGGAATTAAATGCAAGAAAAAGTCGTGTCCTGTTAATGTCTGGTGCTCTGCTTTTTTAAAGTATAAATCCGATTTTGAACAATGCACCCTCTTTGTTTAGTTTTCACACAATATCTATATTCCTATATTTTATATTGAAGTATATCTTTTAATCATATAATCTACCAAAAGGAGCTATTTGTTATTATCGAATAAGTGATAAAAACAAAAACCAATTAAAAGCTTAGATTATATGTACTGAAAATAAATAGCACATGCAAAAGGATTATATTTTGAGCGATGCCGAACTAAGCCATATTTCTTTATTTACAGGCGCTGGTGGTCTTGATATTGGCCTTGAACGATCTGGTTTCATAAATAAACTATGTATTGAAAACAATATAAACTGTGTAGCAACTATTAAACAAAACCGACCTGATTGGAAAATTTCGAACCCACTTGATATTCACTTAATTTCGTCACAGCAGATTCTTCGACAAGCAGGATTAAAAAAAAGAAAAATTGGTCTTTTGAGTGGTGGCCCACCATGCCAGCCTTATTCAAAAGCATCGTATTGGCATAATGGTGATTCTAAAAGGCTCAAAGATCATAGAGCGGACACATTAAAACACTTTCTAAGAGTTATTGGTGAAACGCTTCCTCAAGTAATACTTTTTGAAAATGTTAAAGGCTTCGCATATAAAAATAAAGATGAAGGTTACAAGTATTTTTTAAGAAGCTTACAACGAATTAATAGAGAAAATCGTGTCAATTATAAAGCAAACACATACGTATTAAATTGTGCAGATTATGGAGTCCCGCAACTACGAGAACGGATATTTATTATCGCACATGTAGAAGGTCTACATTTCAATGAACCAAAACCAACTCATAGCGAAATAATAAATTCCAAATCAATCGAGCCATATATCACCACATGGGACGCAATTGGCGATTTAGATGTGGATATATCTACCGAACACCTAAATCCGACTGGCAAATGGGCTGACCTATTACAATCAATACCGGAAGGTAATAATTATCAATGGCATACTCCAAGAGGTGGCGGTGTTCCATTATTTGGATATAGGACACGATATTGGAATTTTCTTTTAAAACTTTCCAAGGCGCAGCCATCTTGGACCATTCCTGCACAACCAGGACCAGCATCTGGTCCATTCCATTGGAAAAATAGGAAACTTTCGATTCGAGAAATGTGTCGGCTGCAGACAATTCCTGATGATTGGATAATAACTGGTGACTATAGGGAAGCAAACCAGCAAGTTGGGAATGCTATACCTTCACTAATTGGTGAAATTTTGGGTAGAGAAATTCAAAAACAATTTTATAATAAGACCTTCAGAAAAAAACTCACATTACAAACACCAAGACAAATAGAAACCCCACGTCGATACAAAACAAAACCTATCCCTAAAAAATACCTAACACGCAATTCTGACGTCACAGAACACCCAGGAGAGGGCCTTGGTCCAGGTGCATTAAAAAAGGAAATGACTGATGCCAAGTATAGGTGAATATTTGTTGCGCATGGAAATTCCTTCAGAAGAATTTGACAGAATAAAAATACTGCTAAATGAAGACAAACCCCTATGCAAGGAATTAAAAAAGGGTGCAATGCGCAGTGCAAGTGCTAAAAACCTTACCTCGTATATTAAAATACCAGGATTTCGCCAAAATACTCCTGCCCATCATAAACCTGCTTTCGATAAAGCTTATGGAGAAATCAAAAAAGGATCTCATAAACCTGTTTTTTGGGACATCTATAAATTCTCTGTTGCCGAGTACATTGGAAATAATCTAAACAAATTATTATCAGAGATTGACGCCCCCCCAATTATATCAAGTAATGATTTATTTAAACTAATATCCAGATATTGTTTTACTTATAACGTAGAGAAAAAAGATGTTTTAAAATTGTATGATACTTTTCCTATTGATAGGTTTTCTAATATTGATGAAATTATTGAATTATGTGGTGAACCTGATCAACTGATTGAAATTGAAAATAATTTAAGCCAAATGGAGTCCAAATTAAAAGGCATAATAGAAAGTCAAAAAATTGAATTAGTGGAGCACTTTCAAAAAGAGATTATTAAGGCTAATGATTTAAATAATTTTGATGATTATTTCTCTAAAACGAGCTGGCATTCAAAAATAGAAACTCTGATAATTCAAATAGACAGGCTCGATGAAGAATTTCAAGAACACAACAAAAAAGTTGATTCTAAGGTTAATATAGTCGAATTTAAAAGACTAAAAAACGAACTTAAATTGTTAGAAAAAAACATTAATAATAATAGTCATCAAATCAAAAATGAAAATAAAAACATTAGGGAAGCTGAAAATAACATATCTAATATTTCTAAAAATTACTTAAAATCTATCAAAGAATTTGAAACTGATATTGATAAAAGCATTAACGATAAACTACTGAAATTCAAAGACTCTATAGTTAATCAATGCAGAGAGCTAATTAGCTTGAACATTCAAGGTTTAGGTTCAACTGACGAAAACAACAAAGACTATTTATCCCCTTTACTCGGTAAACCTAAATTTTTAGATTTACCGAAAGGTCAGATAAAAACAGAGAGTAATTTTATATCCTCCTTTCACGGAAAATTACAAGAAATCATGCCAGGTGTTACATATACTGACACATGTATTTATCATATAATTTTTAAAAGTTCTCCTTGTTTAATCTGCTCAAGACCAGATATTTATAAAAAATGGTTATCCACTTTAGGATGGAATGACTATAGTTTAAGTATTGCGGCTACTCCCACATGGGGATCTGAAGAAGACTGGAAACTTGGTGCCATTCATTTGTTTGGCAACAATAAAATTATTCCGAAAATTCTATTTGTCTTTGATTATGATATAGGGTTAATTGAAGGATACCTTTTACCTACGCTAAGACTATGGCGAGAAGGAAAATTTGAACCAATATTTTCAAAATTAGTGTTGATACCTTCAGAAAGCAATAAAACTATAGACCAATTTCGTTTATTAGAAGCTGCCAATTTTCTAAACAATTCTATCCTCTCGAGCAATCCTGACTTTGACTTGTTAGATAATTGGAGAAAACAAGAAGAGCTTGATATTTATAAATCTAACATACCAACAGCAGGCGTCGACACCTCAACGTTTTCATCTTGGATAAACTATTGTTCGGTTCCAACATATACAGAGTCGTTCAATACAAATGATGCTGGTTTTAATGATCTTGCGCAGAGCAACGATATCGAACTGTCATCAGCAAATCTGGGGAGATATGCCAAATTAAAGGCTGAACTCGAAAAATTTTTTCACCACAAAAGCGCACATTTAATTGCACTAAATTGCACTATCTACCCTTGGGTGTCTCTAAAATACGGCGCGGAAGACGCTAAACTTTTTAGCGAGCAAATTACATCGCTTTCATTAGATTAATTCCATGAAAAATGAGAACATTTTCCCGATACTATTTGATTTTTTAACATATTATAAATTCGGCAATTACCAACGTTTTCGAGTATGCCTTAATAAAATATTTGATGCCTTATCATATAAATTAGATATTACTGAAAAAAGAATCATATACAACATAACATACCGAAGACTAAGAGAATTCGGCTTACTCGAAGAGTATGAAGATCAATCTGCCCTGAAATGGCGAATAATAAACAATTCAGTGATTAAAACACCAAAAGGTGAACATTGCGTTGTAGGAAGCAGTAAGTTCATTAGATCATTCTTAAAGTTAAATAATGTAATTTCCGAGGAACGGTTTTGCATGTATAGCATGTCAAAGAATTGGAAAATTGATTTTAGAATTTGCTTTCCAACAATAAACTTTAAGAGCATCAAAAAAAACCATCAACACCCTCTTGAGTACGAATATATTGGTCAAAATAAGTATATGCACTTATGGCAGCTTCTTCCTTCGATGAGCTACATATTAAAGGAGTTAACAGTAAAATCAGATTCTGATTCTCTTCCATTAGAATACCAGCAAATAGATAAATTTGATTTCATAAATTTTCACTGGAAAGAATGCAGTATAGATGACCTAAATTCACTTGGGTATTTTAGATTACGCGGACAATATTTTAAGCATAGATATTTTATTAGATTCAACAAAAACCAAGAATCAACAATAGTTGAAACATTTAATTCAGACTACACATATTTAATCGCTACTTATTTGCTCGATATATCTCTATATTGGAAATTCAATCACGATAATGAGTCATTATCTATACCCAAATTGCAATTTCCATTTTTACCATTATTACTTAGACGATCAATGCTGTATCAAACTATGAAGTTTCCCGATAGTCAACTCGATTCTTACCTATTTCACAATATATCTGGTGACATGTACATAAGACTAAGTAAACTATTTCCAATGACTAAAAGCGCCCTAAAATGACCGATAATTTAATAAATTTAAATCAGTATGTAAAAGAAAATATACTATCCTACATTAGCACTGCATATGAAACAAATGATGAATTATTCAATACCACCAGAGATCAATTATTAAATAACTCCTCCATTTCTGGCATGTTTCAGGAATCGTTTTTTGAATTGGTGCCTCGCTACACTCCTTCTAATCAAAGTCTAATTGATTATCTTAATAAAAATATAACAAATAATTTAGAACTTAATAATATTGAACAAGAAACTGTAAACAACTTCTTTTACTCACTAAATAAGAATCAACCGTATATACATCAGTTGAATTCAATAAAATCTTCTATTCAAGATAAAAAACATGTAGTGGTTACAACAGGCACTGGATCAGGAAAAACACAATGCTTTGTACTACCTATATTGATAAATATTCTATTAGAAGCACTTGGCTCTGAAAATAGAGCAAGGTGGAAAAGTTCGTATAACCCTAATGAACATTGGTGGAATGATAAAAATAATTCCGAGTTTACTCCCATTCGGCAGAATTGCAAAAGACGTCCTGCCATAAGATGTCTCATAGTGTACCCTTTAAATGCTCTTGTTCAGGATCAAATGGAAACATTTCGAGAAATTCTGGATAGTGATTATGCAGAAAAACTGTATAAAGACATATTTGATGGTGATCGCATATATCTGGGTCAATATAACGGGATGACTCCTGGACGAAAAACTCCGGGCGATCAAGATCAGTTAAACGAATTAACTGTATTATTACAAGAGTTAGAAAAAGAATTTAATGATGTTGATCCAAATTATAAAAAACTGGTACAAAACCCAAATGGTAGCGAATTAGTTACAAGATGGGATATGCAAGCAACACCTCCTGACATTTTAATTACCAATTTTACAATGCTATCAATCATGTTAGTTCGTGACAAAGAAAGAAACATGATAGAACAAACAAAACTATGGCTTAGAGATGATCCCAATAATATTTTTTACCTCGTTCTTGATGAATTACATTCTTATAGAGGAACAGCGGGAACAGAAATATCTTACACTATTAAAATGTTTCTTGAGAGAATTGGACTTCACGCCACCCATAGTCAACTAAGAATAATATCTACATCTGCTTCTCTCGAAGACTCCTCTGACACGGATGACGAAGACCCTAAATTCTTGTCGGATTTTTTTGGGACGCAAAAGCCGGATGCTTTTAAAATTATCGACGGACCCCAGTTGCCACTGACAATAGATTCCAACCCAATAGAAATTTTAAGTAATTGTGAAAATATATTTGTTACATACGAGACTTCATCCCATTGCACTGAAGACACTAAACTTGCTATTGATGGTTTAAATAAAGTCATAGGATATGACTTGTGTTCTGCAACACCTGGAAAAACTGATATATTTGAATGCGCACTTGGCGAAATCAAAAACCTACTAAAAGTAGAACGATCAAACGACTATTTATCGGACGATGTTCCATTTAAAATATCTGACATAGCACATACTATATTCGAAGGTAACGAAGTCGCGGCTAAAGGCCTACTCTCGTTGCTTACTCAAAATCACATCTTAATAGAATCATTTTCCGGAAAACTTAGAGAGCATATTTTCGTTAAAAATTTGAATGGTATAAAAAGAGCCATGTCTATTGTTGAAAACCAGCTAACAACAATGACACTTTATACAGATTCGGTCAAATATTGTAACAACACAAACTCATTAACCTTGGACTGTCTATATTGTCAAGTTTGTGGAGAGATTTACTACCGAGGATTTCACAATGAGGCCAAGGCATCAAGAAAACCACGATATTTTGTAACTAATGATCTTTTAAGCTCTACTCAAGATGATTTGAAATATGTTTACATCAATTTCAATCAAGTAAATAGTTCCTCAAATGTTAAAGGCTGGAAGAATTATTGGTTTTTTAATGGCGTGTCTGGAGAGATAAGTACCGATTCAAATAATTTAAATAAAAGTGAACACTGGACGAATGTTAACTTGTATTCATGTAATATCAACGATTTACCAACACAATGCCCAGAGTGTGAAATCATATGGGCCAAACGTCCTGATGCAGTTACCTCTCCACTTAGAACCATGGGAACCGGTTACCATAAGATTAATCAAGTAGTAGTCGAACAAATAATGCGCTCTCTAAATAACTCTCAATCAACTTCAAGACCGAAATTAATTACATTTAGCGACAGTAGAAAAGATGCTGCTTATGTTTCCGCAGAATTGGAGCTAAATCACTATCGAGATACTATTAGAGCAACTTTAGAAGATATTCTTGTATATGAAATGGGTGGAAATAAGGATTTGAAAAATTTCATCCAATATCTTATAACAGAAAACAAGTTCCCAAACGAGGACAAGTTTAGAAAAGACCACCCACAGGATGCAATCCTTTTATTCCAGCATATTGTTACCAAAGATTTTGATCCTGATAATGGTAAAGATAAATTTAACTTCAATAAAGCGGAAAAATTAATTAACAAAGGAACTGCACCATACTATTCAACAAAGTGGATGGTTGATAGATGTTTCGATATTATGTGTAGTCGTGCAATAAATCCAACAGGAGTAAGCAAGCGGAACTCTAAAGTCTGGTCGGTTTTATTGGAAGATAGCTTCGACAGCGCAACAGACAGAGATAAAGAAGACTATAAAATTCTTTTGAAAAATTCCATTCGTAAAGTTATTACTGACTCAATGGGAAGAGATTTTGAATCACTTGGTTTTGGGTGGTTGACCTTTAATCAAGACAATATACCTCAAAGGTTTTCCAATATTGTAGAACTCTATATTACATTTATGGATTCAATAATTCGTTTTCTATCTTTCTATTACAAAACGAGAAATAAAACTGAAGAAGGGTGTGTAAAATTACCGAAATATTTTACAGATTGGATATGCGATACATTTCCAGATTTTTTTTCCTCAAACGATCAAGGTTCAGTATCTGAACAAATAAAAACATACTTACAAGATCATAGTTTTTCTGATTCTCTCTTTAGAATAGATTTTGACAATATATTCTTACATCGCCCCCACAAATATTTCTGGAAATGTAGAAAATGCAAAGCTATTCAACTTTTTAACGCAAACAATAGATGTAGAACGGTTAAGTACAGAAATGTATGCACAGGATCATTGGAGCAATATGATATCAATGATTTACTATCTAAAAGTAATTACTATAAGCAATTCGTAAAACAAGATCGGCATTTAACGCCCTTAGTATGTGAAGAATTAGTAGGCCATACAGACAAATCTGCACAACGATTTAGACAATTGGCCTTCCAAGACATAATCTTGGGTGAAATTGCAAGCAAAGAATTAGATAACCACACTCTCTCCAAGTATTACGGAATTGATTTATTGAGTGTTACAACAACTATGGAAGCAGGAGTTGATATAGGTGGCTTAAGATCTGTTTTTATGGCGAATATGCCTCCAAGACGATTCAATTACCAACAACGGGTCGGGCGAGCAGGCCGTAGGAATGATCGTTTATCTGCTGTTGTGACTTTTTGCAAAGGACATAAACATGATGAATACTACTTTGAAAATCCAGAACTCATAGTATCAGAGAAAACTTCTGCTCCATTATTGGATATACCAAATGATTCCATTTCTAAACGCGTAATTCTAAAGTACATATTGAATTACTTAGCGTACAAAGATTCAAATATCTTCAAGGAAGCCCCACAAATAGGATCAAGCACTGGTGGCAATCTAAGTACACTCGACAATTTTTCAAGTAATAGACTGACAATATGTTCTGAATTACACAGATACAAAGAGAGGATTATTAATTCTATTTCAAAAATTATAAACCATAAAAGTTTTGAGGAAGTCGAATGTTTTGTAAATGAAATAGTCCTGGAGTTTGAGAGTTTTAGTAATAATGAAATAGAAAGATTGAGCCGACGATATGATGGCAAACACTCTGTAAGTGAAATATTTGCCTTAGAAGGTAAATTTCCACTCTATGGAATGCCTATTCGGATAACCTCTTTAGTACACAGCAACCCCAATCTGGGCAATAATCAACGAAAGTTTCCAATAGAAAAAGATATTATAAGTCGTAATGAGGATATTGCAATTTCTGAATTTGCACCAGGACAGCAATTAGTTAAAGATAAACTAAAAATTAGTTGTATGGGGGTCGCTTGGTACAAACCTAGTATAGGTAGAAAATCAGTCTATGCTTATGAGCCTGATACTATAAACAAAATTACTATTTGCAAAACATGTGAAAGCATAATGAGATCACATCATTCTAAATGCCTTTATTGTGGTGAAAGTGATAACGACAAATTATTTAGCGCAATGTCATGGTCGCCACCATATTATGTAAGTGATTTTAGGTCTTCCCCATACAATGGTAATGTAAATTATTCACCGCAAAATATTCTCGTATTTCCAGAGGTAGTAGAAAACAATCCTCATAATGAATCTGTTTACTGCAATACAGAATTAGATGGTTTTACGGGAAAAATATTTAAAGTTAATTCCAATAAAAATGAAGGATTTACTTTTGAGAAAGTTAAACGTGGTCAAAACATAGGCGTGTATGCGTCATTAGAATCATCTGGTTCAGCAAATTTACCCGACCAAAGTGAGCGAGAATATGTTACTGATGGAGATAAGGCGGTATTAGCTACAGAACAACTTACGGATATATTAGTATTAAAACTGTCAACTATCCCTCCTTATCTCAACTTGGAAGGAAAAACTACTGAAGAATTAATTCCCATTAAAACGGCTTGGCGATCATTGGCTGAAATATTAAAAATGGGAATTGTAATATTAGAAGATATTGAGGATACCGAAATATCTGTTGGAATCCGAAAAAACTTAACAAACTGGGAAGTATTTTTGTCTGATAGCTTAGACAACGGCGCTGGTTATGTAAGTAAATATGGAAAAGAATCTCTGTTTAGTAATTTAATTAACTTTGTAAAAAAAAATATTATTGGAGATAGTATATTGGGCAGGAAGCACGCTGATTATTGTCTATCGAGTTGCTATCATTGCATTCGAAACTATGAAAATAGAAGATTTCATAATGAGTTGGACTGGCGATTAGGCATAGATATGCTTGATATTCTATGTGGAAAATTTGAAAGCCGCATTAATTTTCCCGACTATTGGCATTCAATATTATATGAATGGTGCCCTAAGCATCTTAGTGAATTACTTGACACTCAAATTGAACAAGTTGAGATCATGGGGAAAAAAGGATTAAAAGATCTCAAGAGAAATAATATATTTTTCCCTCAACACCCATTTCTAAATCCTGAATTTGATTCAAAGTGGAAACTCGATGTTAAACTTACTTCTGGACTAACACCAGCGAGTGTTAATCCATTTGCTTTATATAGAGCACCAATACAAGAAATACAGAGAATCCAAGAAGAAATAAGAAAGTATACAACCTAAATGTATGAAATCAATAAATGATCTTCCCAAAATAGTAGGTATTGATCCACTTAAATCAATTTCCTATTCAACCTATCTAAAAACTAATTCATGCATTTTGAATAGCATTCCCAATCAGAATGTACTAATTCATGGTTCACTCACGTTAAACAAAAGAATACCAAATAAGCAGGTAATTATAGGAAACTATTTTCATAACCTACTTGAAGAAACAGCGCATATTAAAACCATCAACGTTAAAGAACTTTATAGACGGTTCAATGAAATTTGTGACAAACAACTTCTAAATATTACTAAAAAAATAAAAGTAATGGACAAGGAATTTTCTTCTTCAATCATCTATTGGAGTGAAATTGGGGACATACAAGTAACTGTGTGGAAAATTTTACAAGACAGATTAGAAACTAACGGAAAATATTACCCGGAAAAAAAGCTGTTTTCAAAAAACGGCAAGGTATTTGGAATTATAGATGAGTTACAAACTAACAACTCCCTTCTAACGCTCACTGAATACAAAAGTGTATATAAAACCACACCAGAAACGATTTCTAAATATTTAGACCAGGTGTATCTCTATGCATATTTAATTTATGAAAATTATGAACACTATCCCGACCACATATATTTAAAGGGTTTGTTGGATAACTTCGTACAACTAAATGTAGATAAAAAAAGATCTTTTGATATATATAATAAATTACTTAATCACTTATCATGGGTTAACTCAAAAATTATTGAGTCAGCCAACATTCAAGAATTATGTTCTATTAACCCCAACATTTGTTTTAACTGTAGATATCGAGTTATATGCCCATCCCTCAAATTCAACTACCAACCTGACATGATGCCAAGTAATAAACAAATGATATTAATAAAGATCGAAAAAGAAAAGACTTTGAAGACAAATATCGAGTATAAAGCACAAGCCCTTTGGGGGTGTATAGATAACGGCGAAGTTAGATTAGTGCAAAATAACAAAAATATTTATTTGGAACCTAATAAAGTCTATTTGCTCAACAATATTTCATTTGATAAAAACACACAAGACATAACAATTGATAATTTTTCGGAATGTTACTCAAGTGATTAACCAGTCTACATCAATATCAAATATTTCGATTAGGCAATGGAGTCAAGGGTTGTGGCAACATTTTGATGAAATATTAACAAACTCACCTCAATCACCTTTTTATTTGGTAATTGACAAATTTCTAATTAAGAGTGTTGCCGAGCATATATTAAATACAAATTGCGATATATTTTCGGCTTATAATTCATTTAATCTAAAGTGTAATACATTATTTAATAAATACGACAAAAGCCTTACGATTTTAGAAGAAACATGGATTCCCGATAAATACAATCATTCTTTAGTGATTTGCTTAGCCGCTCAACAAGTTTTGGCAGTCGAAGAAATGTATGATGACGAGTTATTTTCGAATAATTCCTATTTTCCACGATACAGATCATTACTACAATTAGACTCCCTTTCGCATAGCTGCCCGTTAAAACAGAACGAGTTCAAAAAAATATGGGAAACGCTGAAGTCCGAAATACTAAAATACGAAGGTACAGACCAAACAATTATTACATTTAAACCAGGTAGAGGGTTAAAAGAAAAAAACCGAAACTATCCTTTATCTCAAGCGTTATTGAGTCAACAAGATGTCATAAAAATTCTTGATCACATTGGTGTAATTACTAATTTTAATAAAGATCATCTATTTTCAAATATTCAGTATTATATGTATCGATTAGGAGGACGAGCAAAAATATTATCACTAATAGAGGCTCTAAAGGAAGATATATTTTGTCAGATTCTTCATTATTACAATGCAAATCTAAAATTTAAAGAGAAGCCTAAGTATTCTAACAAGTTAATTACTGAAAAATGTCTGGCAGATTATTTTTCAGTTTATGTCAACAATGATGGCTGGGAAGAAGAATCTATTCTATTTTATAAAAATGAAAACATACAAGATTCAGGAGAAATGTTAGTTACAAAAATCAATGATTATTTTCTACATCATGATATTCTTTTTTTGAAGCCCGAATTGGATTACTTTAAAGGTGTACTGCAAGGGGGCAAGATCGAATCTGAAGAAAGCTTTTATGTCGTTGTTAGAGAAAATTCACCAACACAATTCTCCCTTTTATCAGGATTGGACTTAGACAATTCCGGCTCCATAGCTCCACATGGTTACGATCTATACTATTGCGAAAATGGATTTACCCACCCTACTATCATAAAAGGGAAAAGTTTAGCTCCGTCATTGGGAGATTTTGGTAAAAAGCTAATATTGCTCGGCGGAATAGTATCTGATGAAAGAAATAAGAATTATTTGTACGGTCACCCACCAAGTAAAATTCAGTATGAATCCCATGTACTATCACCAAATGAAAGGTTTCTTCTTAATGAGGAAAAATTTACTTTAGATGAAATGTTATGCTATCTTAAAAGTGTCAAAACTAATAAGCTATTTAGGGCGACTTATAAAGACGAGACTATCGATTTTGGAATAGTTGTCAATAAAAATATTATACCCCCTACTGTTGGATATAAATTTCAAAGTAACAACCAATCTCTTAACTTACAATCTACTTTGATTGACAAGGAAACAAGTCATTATTTTTCGTTTTTATCTATCAATAAAGTAAGTGAAACACTGCAAAAGTTTAATTTAGACTTAGAGACAATTGCAAAAAGTGTTTATTCACCAACCAGCCAATGGGTTCCACTATCGAAAAAAAATATCAATATTTTAGTAAAACATTTACAAGATATCACATCAATACCAAACGAAAAATCGTTATTGGTTAGGAAAATATCATCAAGCCGTAGAGCACCTCGACTACTATTTAACCATTTCAAAAAACTAAAAATTCTATAGGTACAATTTAATATATGCAGACTGTATAGTTTATGTTTAGTATTTAACTTAAATTTTATTTTCTTACCTCTTACATTTGCCGAAACACTTAAACTTGAATACCAAGGATTTACTATCTGGCTGGATTGCGAAAAAAAGGGTGCTATCAAGTTCGAATACAAACTTAATAAAGACATTGCCAATAAAAAACGTTCCAACCGATTCTACATAGATCATGATGTGCGCTTACATTGCCAACAGACCAGCACAAAATCATATAAGCACCCGAACTGATGACTATTTTATTGGATCACATGGTGTCGCTACACCTGATTCGTTTTGGAAAGTAATTATTAAGTCAGACAACGCAATTGACTGGGTCATACCAAATACCCCGAATGCTAAACGAGGTATGTTAGATACTTACCTTCTGCCCATATCAGAGGTCGAGTCACTCATTGGTGAACCACTGGATATTCCTCCCGAATTAGCTAACCAGCACCACAAGCATTCGTGGGCATTACCAAAGGGTTGTGATAAGAGCTAAACCCAGTAGCCTCGCTCATTGCAACACCTTCCCCACCCTCTACCGTCATCTCATCACAAATCGTCAACAAACATTCTTCGACAAGCTTGAGCTCATCAACCTTCCCCAACAGTCGAACCAATTCATCTCGCCAGGCCACATCATCTATTCCTGGACAATCTATTGAAACCAAGTCATCAATTTGATCACCGACTTTGACGATAGCTTCCCGAATCTCTAACAATCTTTTTTTTCCATGCATACCACTCCTCCTCTCTAGTTTGTATACATGGGTATTTATGGTCGGCGATTTTCTAGCTCAAATTGTTCAGGTCATGCCAGCACAATCCAACCGTAACCGCTCATCTCAAACCCCATCCAACTGCCGCTCATGCTCAACACAGTCCAACACATACAACAAAGTATGAATCACAGTATTCACCTCACAAGCCTCTTCATCCCAATCATCTAGGTCATCTGGTTCCTCTATATGCATCAGATCTTCCAAATAATTGAATTGTGATGTTAATTGATTTTGTAGCTGTTCGATAAGTGTGTTTTTGCTAATAGTTTTACCTTTCATTTCTATTTTCTCCTGTAAAAGTTATCTAAGGTATTTAGGGGGGTTGAATATGGCCATAAGAAATGCTCATTTCGACACTCTGTAGCTTTTTTGGAAGGAATTATTTGGCTCAATAGTTGTTGTTCATTGCAATCGTAAATACCCCCAAGTTACCCCCAAAGAGAGCTGTTAGTGGCTTTGAATGGCCTTCTAGTAGATGTTTGTGAAGATGTTTCGAATATTGAATTTAAAAATTTGTGGTGAGACTGCTTAAAACGACACGAAGCGCAGCGTAGTGGCGTGTAGCAGATGAACCTCAAATTGACATGCCGAACTACATTAGGCTGGTTACATCTGCCAGATGTAGCGAGGTATGCACTAATTGATGTGTTCGTGTTGATGTCATTGCGCTGCGCTACATAACAGCAACAACTCATAGGTGCTTGACAGCGATGGAAACAAGTTCCATCTCTATCATCACACCAAAAGGAAAATTGGTTTCTGGTGATATAAGGCACTACATTTTAGATAGCTTTGCATTCAATTAAACGAGAAATATTGAGTAGTACTATCAATTCAACTAAAAGGCATAATCTCTTTGATGCATAGATGTTGGCTCACGAGCGCAGCGAAGTGAGCCAACATCTATGCATTTATGACGTTCATATTGAACCAGCTTCACCGGTTCGATGTGATAAGTCATACATATTTCAATATACAGTATTGCGTATTCGTGTTGATGTCATTGCGCTGCGCTACATAACAGCAACAACTCATAGGTGCTTGACAGCGATGGAAGCAAGTTCCATCTCTATCATCACACCAAATGGCAATTCAGCAGCAGATCAGTTTATTCACTAAGAGATAAATGAAATGACCCCCTTCAATATCCCATAAGTAATCTGTAAACACGAATTTGACTAACATCAGAAACCCACTTTGGGGGGTTGTTTCCAAAATCAGTTGTAGTTTCTAATTCATTAAACATTTGAATCACTTCATCATTTGTAAAATGACGACCCAAATTCAACTTATCTCTAACTTTATTTCTAATAACATTGTATTTCTCATCCAGAAATAGTTTTCTACATGAATCCCATTTTTCCAACTTCTTTTTCAACCACCGTTTAAATTTCTTATTTTCCTTATCCTCCCAATGTTTTTCTGCTTTTTTAAGTCTTGCTTCCATTTTACCAGCATCACTTGCATTTTCTAATGCAATATCAACCCATTCTTTATATTCACCATTTCCAACGAATTTATTTAAATTCTTCAATGCGAACAACATTGGATGTTTAGTCTTAAGTTTTGAAAGGTTGGTAATAAGATCAGCGTCCGATTCACTCTTAAACTGACAGCCCTCCAAGGCTTCTGCTCGATACCGTTTATCCACAAGCACAATTGCTTCATATCCATTGCTACGATACTTCTGGTTTCTACCCAACGCCTGATCAAGTGCATCCCTCATTAACATAACGGCAAGCTCTTCCTCACTATATTGCGATTCCCCAGCTGATGAGCAATAACACAAAACATCGTAAAGCTCTTCAATCACCCCAGCAGCTGGATAGCTACATTCAGTCAACAAATTCACTTTGCTCTTATCATTCAAGCCATTCACGGTTGCATAATTGAGGTTAAGCCCCATACCATCACCTATGAATTCATGTGGCCATTCTTCCTTTACGGATTCAGATAACATCGGCAAATAACCATCAACCCTACTTTTTGTTACGTCAGTTGAGATAAACTTAATACTTGACTTTAGCTTGCTGTCATCAATATCCATATCATAAATATTAATCACAATTCCTTCTGGATACTGTGCTCTAAACATTAACTCGATGTGTTTCGATGTTGTGGTTGCAACGACAGTTGTACCTTCTTTTTTCCACATTTTAAATGGATCATACTTATCTGGCCTAACGTAGTATGGTCGTTTATTTACCCCAACTATTTCGATTTCTTCCTCATAATCCTGAAAATGCGGGTACTCTGCGGTTGAATATAGTGGGTTCAATTCTCGACTATCTATGTCATCGTAAAATACAACCATATCATCTTTACATTCTTGCTCTATTGCTATTGACTTAAGCCGGAAGTGAGTCATGAAATGTAACTTGTAATGATATTCAAGCTGGTTGTCATAGTCTTGGGACTTTACGAATAAGGAATCAAAAACTAATTTTTGCATTTTATTCATGTCTTCGAAAGATGTCGTGCTAGTTATTTCTGCTATTGTTCTACGTTTGTTAGTGCTGGATGGCTCCCAATGGTTTTTGGAATCATTAAAAACAGCCTTAACACCAAAATGTTTCTTAATGTAATAATTATTCCCGTATAATCCATTTGCATAACAATCTACACCCTCATTTTCACATCTTGATCGAGTTTCAGTGAAATGATGAAAAGCTTGCCCATTCGATTTACAGCCTACCAACACATGTCTTTTGCCTTCCAATGCAATCATATGTGCAGCTATGGTCTTACCACATCCTGGAGGACCGATAATAAGTATCTTCTTCCCCCAGCTTTTCTCTATTTCATTTGCTACTACATATCTAATTTTATCTATTTCAATCATAATTTATCCCCCCTCGGATAATTTTAATTTTCTACGGATGTACGCCTCAATAGAATGCGTTCTTAATCCTATATAGTCTGACCAAAGCTATTACAAGGCACTTCACGAAAATGTGAGTGCCGATCACCTTAATTGTCATCTGTTTTTTGCCCAACCCATGTAATAATGCTTTTTAAACGGCTTGCCCATTCAGTTAGCAGTTTGATAAAATTTAATCATCAATATATATTGACGGCTAAAAATTTCCCTTCCACGGAGTCTTCAACTTTTTCAACAAAATTTTTATATATATCATTGACGAGTGTTTTAGCTTCGCTCTCATCAATACCAGAGCTGCTCCATAAGCCTGCAACCCACCCTAAGTTAACTAATACCCGATCATATCCATTTTTAATGTCGACAAATTTTCCATTGTTATTAGGTTTAGACCTCGAATCGAATAACGTTGTAAACGTTTCAATCGATTCATCACTATAAGAAACTGGCATACGTTCTACCCTTTGTCTTAAATCATTATTCATAAAACATTTTCCAAGAAACAACTTTACAGTTTCATTTACATTTACATCTAAATTTCTGTTCATTTATCTTTCCTTTCTATAAGTTTGTTGAATCCGATTCAAAATTCTGCCCTCCCTAAGCACTACGTCATGACTTACTACATTTGCATGATAAGCGTGTAATAGGGATGAATTTGTTTAATTCAATAAGCAACATTATTATCTTTTTTTATTTTGCTAACTAACTTTTAATATATTTTCATTGATTCATAGCGTTGAAGAGGTTTTTATGTCTGTTCTAAATACTCATATTCCGGTAAATAAATATAAATTAATCTTAAATCAATCTTAAATCAATCATCAAGGAGGTTCACTTGATCACTAAAATATATCGCACACGCGATCTAAAGTTTGTATCAAAATTCGAAACCGTCTATAAGAGGAACGGAAATATAAGCCACCATTTCAAATTCTGTTTTCAGGAAATAGAGTATTTATGTGTTCAGTCGGGATTCGCAAGTATGAGTGCCGCCAAGCAACGCCGATTGGAGTTGATTAGGCGAGTTGGGAAGCTATGTTTGTTGTTTGAAGAACATGATCAGACAAGTGATTTGGAAGCGGTTATGATGAACGGGTGCAATTGAATTAAATAAGAATTATCCCACACCACATTCACCTATGTATTAACATCAAGAGTTTTACAATTATTTCTCTCGACTCTTCCAAGGTTTGACATGATTTAAAACTTTATCAAATTTTAATTTGTTTACTGTCTCACTAATTAGAGAAACTCGAAATTCTTCATCTCCATATTTACTAAATGTTAAATCATATTCCTTCTGATGATGGCCAACAATATATTGAACAAGGATAGGACTTACCTCTTTTCCAAGACTTTGAAATTCATTCAGTGTTGTATGCCTAAAGCTATGTATATCTTTCTTTTTGTTTTCTTGAATGGTAATACCACATTTTTCCTTATAACTTTTCATCGTAGCTGTTCCATTAAACCAATTAGACACACTACGAGTATTGTCCCATTTCCCTCTACGCTTAACAAATTTCAACTCTGGAAACAAATATTCATCCCCACTCAATCGCCGTTCAGTCATAAATTCATCGAAATCTAACTTATGCTCCAAATATTTGTGCACACACACAACCCTTTCAGCACTAACATTTTTCAATAGTCTTTTATCGTTTGGTTTAATAATAATTACCCATGATCCTTCCATAACTCTCACATCTTCACAGCGTAATCCAGTCACCTCTGCCAATCGAAAGCCCTGTAATAATAGTATTGGAACCCAAAATTGCCAGTCGCATTCAAAATCGTGTTTTGTGAATCTTTCCGTGGTAAATAATCTCGACAATTCCACTTCAGAAAATGGCACTCGCTTCTTTCCACCCTCATACTTACCCTTACCAAGTGATATTTTTGCAAAAGGATACTTCTCGATAAAATCATTTTCAAACGCCCACTTGAAAAGCGATGATGTTTGCACCAAATATTTGTCAGCAGTACGGCGCGACATTTGTTCCGGCTTCCCTGCTAAAATTTGTTTTATAGATTTGTTACGATAATCTGGATTTTGGTTGATTCCTTTTGGTAACGCCAATATTTTTTCTTGATAATCTATCGCCACCATACGATCAATAGATTTGACATCTACGTTTCCCAGTATTTCAAGCATAATTTTAAAAATAGCTTGATTATCTTTTTCAGTGCTTTCACGCCATGTTTTTTTCGTCTTTAAATGGTGACGACAATATTTTTCAACAAGTGTTTTTAATTTAAGTCCTTTTGATGCAATAGAGAGTCGACTGTCGATAGCGATATTTGACATTGGATTTGCAACCGGTTTAAGTTTTTTCTTTCCAGTAAGTGTAGAAATTTTTAGCACAATATCTTTATTCGATACACCGGCTCTGGTTTCTATTTCACTGAAAGCTTGTTTAGCTTGCTGTAATAATTGCCGCGCAAGCGGCAAAGCTTCCTCAAGATTTGAGGTTTTAAGTGACTTAGTCAATTCTCGAGGTTTTCCGGTTATGTGCTCTTGAATGTCGCGAGGCACGCGCATGCGAAAGTGAAAGATTCCTTTCTTACCACGTCGTTGTAAATAACTGGATATACTCATAAAGCAAGATAGCGACTAAACAATGGCAAAGTTGAACCAGTTGTGTAGCAACTTGTGTAGCAAAAGATAAAACTATGGAATTTAGAGAATTGTAACTTATTGACTATATTACCAATATAGTAATATTGGTAGCGGGGGCTGGATTTGAACCAACGACCTTCGGGTTATGAGCCCGACGAGCTACCAGACTGCTCCACCCCGCACCTGAAAGAGCGCGTATAGTACCATGGTATTTCCGTTTTTCAACTGTTATTTAACGACTTAATCAATATCGTTAATTTAATAAATACCCTACATGTTGATCTAATGAATTTGTTTGCACGTTAAACAGAAAATATTAACAAATAGCTACTTTTCAGCGAAAATAATGAACTTTTCATGCATTTTGGGAATCCATGCATTTTACGCTATGATAGCGCCACATGATTTTAACTAAAGATAGAATAATTACCCATGAAATTTTTAACTGATTTTTTTCCATTACTGTTGTTTTTTATTGCTTATAAAATGTACGATTTATATGTGGCGACTGCGGTCATTATCGCCGCATCGTTAGTTCAGGTGAGTTACGCCTGGTATCGACATAAAAAAGTCGAAAAAATGCACCTGATTACCTTTGCTATGGTTGCGGTATTCGGTGGATTAACGCTTTTCCTTCAAGACGAGACTTTTATAAAATGGAAGCCCAGTGTGATTAACTGGCTATTTGCCATCGCATTCATTGGCAGTCAAT
>Ga0316207_10001801_pt1 | contig 24473 bp, 19 predicted proteins | sample 6weekpyrite_MG_FD_204943 | JGI IMG/M metagenome (GOLD analysis project Ga0316207, IMG submission 204943) | Microbial mat bacterial communities from mineral coupon in-situ incubated in ocean water Damariscotta River, Maine, United States -... | ecosystem: Environmental > Aquatic > Marine >... | reverse complement strand
TAAAACCTTCCTGGAAACATTACCCCCTAAAGATTCGTATGAGATATCAAATCCATATTTTTTCATTAACTGATGAGCCAGCTTGATATTTTGTACCCCAATACTTTTCTCATCATTTTTTACTATAGAAGAAAACATATTTGCAGCACCAAACACCCCTACCGTCATATCTTCAGGCCTGAGCATGTAACTCTTCATATTTCTCAGAAAAAGCAACACAGCTTCCTCGCCATAATTTCCATCAAGCCCTGAGCCAGAACCGGCCAACCGCCTTGGCAGCTTGTAATGACACATACCGCCAACTTTCAGGCGGGAACTCCACATAGTAATAGCGACACAAGAGCCCAATAAGGTTTTTATAGCCCTGTATTCATCTCCAAAATAAAACTCTCCGGGCAACAAGTATATTTGTGACATTACTCCTATGACTCCAGACGATAAACAGAAGGCCTGACCATATTGAGTTTATTATTAACTGCATTTAATGTCTCTGAATGCCCAATAATTAGATAACCACCAGGATGCAGTCTTGCCGTTAGCTCATTAACTAATTTTATTTTTGTCTCCAGATCAAAATATATCATTATATTTCGCAGCATAATCAAATCAAATTTTCCTGTTTCAGGGATTCTGCCATTTAAATTCATATGCTGGAAGTTAATTTTATTGCGCAGAGCGGAATCAATCATCATGACCCCTTGCTGAGATCTGACCCCTTTAAGGCAATATTTAAGCAATAGTTCTCTTGGAATTTTTTCAGCCTCCTGGATCTGATAGGTAGCCTGTCTGGCCTCATTCAGAACCCTTGAACTGATATCAGTTGCAAGAATTTCCCAGCGACCATGTCCCAGTTTATTATCAATAACCATGCTCAATGTATATGGTTCTGCACCATTGGAACAAGCGGCACTCCAGCAACGAAATTTTCCGCCTCTGAATGCGGATAGAATTTCATCCTTTATGAATTCAAAATGCTTTGGCTCTCTGAAAAAATACGTTTCATTAGTAGTCAGCAGATCAACAAGAAGTTGCTTCTCTGCTTTATTGTCAGGCTCATGAACGAAATCAAAATAATCCCTGAACTTATTTATATTGTAATGACGCAGCCGTTTACTCAGCCGGTTAAGGACAAGTTGTTTTTTTGAGTCAGCCATATTAATACCAGCTTCGTCATAAATAAACTTTTGAAAACTCTTGAATTCTTTATCTGTTATTTTATACAAGTTAGATTATACCAATAACAATTACCAACCACCTCAGTCTCAACTAGCTTGAAGCTATTGAGGAGGCATCATTAACCATCGAAAGCTCTTCAATAGATAAAACGTGATCAATATTTAACAGGACAACAAATTTATCATCCACCTTGCCCATGCCGCGAATAAAATCTGTTCTTATTTTTGCCCCGAAGTTAGGAGCAGACTCTATAGCGTCTGGAGAAATATCCAGCACTTCATTGACTGCATCAACGACAACTCCAATTTCCATGCGTTCATCTTCATGTTGGACTTCAATAATAACGACGCACGTCCTTTTCGCCACTTCTGTCGTCTCTTTACCTAACCTTAGCGAGAGGTCGATAACTGGAACGACACTTCCGCGTAAATTAATAACCCCGCGAATAAAATCGGGCATCATTGGCACAACTGTCGGTTCGTTATATTCCAGTATTTCTTTGATTACCAGAATACTCACACCATAAGTTTCTCCAGCCAGAACAAACGTAAGGTATTGATTGACATCATTATCATTGATATCAATTGAATCGGTACTGACCGTGGTTATTTCGTTCATTTTAATTAACCTTCTTCAATTAACTAAAGCGTTCAAAATCGGTTTCATTATTCACTTGCCCTGCATTCGACATCGGGACGTTACTTGACATCGATTGTGGTTGTGCAGATCCAGTAACTATATCCATATTCATGGAATCACCGTCCCCCAACTTAAAGAAACTAACCACATTCTGTAACTGCACTGCCTGCGAACTCATTTCTTCAGAAGTAGCGGCTAACTGCTCAGAAGCCGATGCATTAGTCTGAGCTACTTTCTCTAATTGTGTTACTGCTGTTGTAACCTGATCCACACCTGTAGTCTGTTCTTCAGAAGCTGCAGATATTTCCTGAACCAGATCAGCCGTTTTTTGAATACCAGGGACAATTTCATTTAACAAGCTTCCAGCTCGTTCAGCCACCATTACACTATTACTTGCCAGTTCACTAATTTCCTGTGCTGAATCCTGACTACGCTCGGCCAGCTTTCTGACTTCAGCAGCAACGACGGCAAAACCTTTACCGTGCTCACCGGCACGTGCCGCCTCAATCGCCGCATTCAAAGCCAGTAAATTTGTTTTATAGGCAATGTCTTCGATGATATTAATTTTCTCTGCAATATTTTTCATTGCACCCACTGTTTCATCCACAGCAGTGCCACCTTCCTGAGCCTCAGCAGATGCTTTACTCGCCACTGAATCAGTCGTCTTAGCATTATCGGAATTCTGATTAATCGAAGCCCCCATCTGTTCCAGAGAAGCACTGGTCTCTTCAATTGAGGCTGCCTGTTCTGTCGCTCCCTGACTTAATGTTTGCGCTGTTGCACTAATTTCTTCTGATCCCGAAGAAATATTATCAACCGAGCTGCTAACCTCCAGCATCACATTTTGTATCTTCTCAACAAAGCCATTAAAGGCATTTGCTGTTTGTCCAATTTCATCACTACCAAAATCCGGTAATCTCTGTGTTAAATCACCTTCACCTTCATTAAGATCAAACGCAGCCGCTTGCATGGCATTCATCGGTTTCACAATCGAACGGGCTGCAAAATATCCGGCTAAACCACCGACCAATAATGCAACAACACTTACAATACTCACTGTCACCAGTGTAGATCGCTCATGACTCAGGACTGTTTCCGCTGCATGCTGAGTAAACTCCTCAAGCTCCCCAACAAGGGCTTCCAATTCATGCGTAAGCTTATCTTCCTCGGCTTCAATTTTTTCTTCTAATTCTTTGGCCTCGTCTATGTGATTTTTTCTTAGCATCTCAGCAACTTCATAAACATGTTTATCAAATGTCGCATGCTGTACTTCAATCGACTTAAAAGCTTTAGCTACTTTTTCGAATTCCTCTCTCTCAGCATCAGAACTTAAATGCCCCATTGCCTGCTCAATAAAAGCTTCTGCATCCTTAATCTCTTTATCAACCTTATGCGCCAGTTTTTTAAATGCTTTTTCATAATGCTCGAATTCTTTTACTGCATGTTTGTCGCTATGCATTGCTTCGCCATAACGTATCATCCTTTCATAAAATATCGCCTGTTCCAACTGATGCTCAGTTATTTTTGTCACTTTTGATGTTAAAGGAATATCATTTTCTACAATACCCGCTAACTCATTACCAATCGTACTTAACGATGTAACAGTCAGACCAGCAAGAATAACGATACCAAGCATCAGTACGCCTATTCCACTATATATTCTTGCACCCACTTTAAAACCCTTTAGTAGTGACATTTTTCCTCCTAGTCCTTATTTATAACGTTATTTATTAATTTAAAAAATAGATAAACTGAAGCATTAAGAAACAGCCATCGATTACATTCTGAGCATGACTGCATTGATGCTAAAGCATTTTCTTGAATCTGATTCACTTCATGAACTCCCTCAATGCGTTGTCAGCTGCAATACTGATTCTGTATTTGTTAACATAGAACCTGTTTCAGCCTCTGAAGCCCTGGCTACTAATGCCGACACATCTAGAATGACAGCGACCTCGCCTGAACCAAGAATAGTCGAACCACTGATACCCGATAGCTGACTGAATATCTTCCCTAATGGTTTAATAACAGTCTGGAATTCACCCATTAGTTCATCAACAACAATACCCGCTTTCTTACCTGCGTACTGCACAACGACAATATTCTCTCGGCTGACGGATTCCCCGGTATGCTGAAACATTTCACGCAAACGGATAAAGGGTAAAACCTCACCACGCAAATTAATATAATTCCTGTCTAACGATGACATCCTGTCTTCTTCTGACAATTCAACGCATTCAATTACCATATCAAGCGGAATAACATAAGAAGCCTCTTCGACACCTACCAGGAACCCATCAATAATAGCCAGCGTCAATGGCAGACGAATACGTATAGTTGTGCCGACGCCAATTTCACTTTCAACATCTATCGTGCCTCGCAATGATTCGATATTACGTCGCACAACATCCATACCAACACCACGTCCTGACAGATTTGTTACCTCTGCCGCCGTTGAAAAACCCGCCTCAAAAATCAACCGAAATGCTTCCTGTTCTGTTAACACCTGGTTTTCTTTAATGATCCCTTTCTCAACCGCTTTTTTAATTAGTTTATCTTTGTCCAGACCTTTACCGTCATCTATTACCTCAATAACAATACTCCCGGAGTCATGGTAGGCGCATAGTTTCAAATTACCTGTCGCTGATTTAGATTTATTTTGTCTTTCCTCTGGCGACTCTATTCCATGATCCATGGAATTACGAACCAGATGCATCAGCGGGTCACCAATTTTTTCTACAACAGATTTATCCAGTTCCGTTTCAGCACCAACGATTGTTAACTCAATATCTTTACCCAAGTCGCGACTTACATCTCTTACTACCCGCTGAAAACGATTGAAGGTATCACCTATTTGCACCATTCTTAAACGCAATGCACTATCACGAATTTCTTCAACCAGACGTGCTGTTATCGAATTTGCTTCCATTAATTCCGGATTTTCACTGCGCTCGGCCAGTAAAAATGAACTTGAGTTAGCTATTACCAGCTCACCAACAAGGTTAATAAGTGCATCCAGCTTGACGGAGTCAACCCTGACGGAACGTGATTGATTTGATTTTTTACTTCTTACTGCTTGTTGCTTTTCAACAGCCGCCGAGACAACATCTTTATCGACAACACCGGCATCAACCAGCATTTCACCTAACGGCTGATCACTACCTGAATCCGTTATAACCTGCTGCACATCAAGTGCATTTTTTAATTCTTTATCGGTCAGCACCTTTGTCTTCACCAGAATTTCACCTAAAAGACAATCTTCTTCCGGCAAGTTCTGTATCAGATCAATGTATTCACTAATCAAACTATTAGGTGGCAAAATCCTGATCTGACAGTCATCACGAACAAAATCAAAAACCGACTCTATTGATTCTTTACTTTCATCTGATGCCAACGAAATTTCAAAACCTAAATAGCAATCCTCAGGATCAATCTCTTCAAGTGACGGGATTTTATCAACAAGTGTTGTTACAGAAACAATTGTTCCTATTCTTTGTAAATAACGCAGAAATGATTGCGGATCCATGCCACTCTTTAATACCTCAGGCCCGAACCGGAGTGATATATGCCAGTTATCCGTACTTACAACATCGGCACCTTGGTCTCGGTTAATTTTTACTGAGTCATCGTCCTTAATTTCTATACTTTGCCCTGTTTTCTGTTTTTCTCCTTTACCCATGAACTGTTCTAGTTTATTGATCAATTCATCACTGGTTGATAGCAACTCTGCAGGCATTGCATCATCAGTTTCTACCACATGATTAACAAGATCGGCCATATGATCGCCGGACTTTAATAAAACAGCTATGATCTCGTCATTAATTACAATTTCTTCATCACGGATCATATCGAGCATACTTTCTGCGACATGAGTAAATGACACAACATCATCAAACCCGAACACACCCGCTGTTCCTTTAATAGTATGAGCAGCCCTGAAAACAGCATTTACAGAATCCATATCATCCGGTTCATTTTCCAGATGTAATAATGCTTCCTCCATTTCTTCCAGCAACTCTTCAGCCTCAACCTGAAAACCTTGCTTGGCTGCCTCCATCTCGTCACTCATATAGGTACTCCATCATTCCTTCTTATCACCCTGTTATTTTTCAAGCACTATCGGATCACCGAAATAAGACGTCATATCAAACAAATCAAGAAGCCCAATGACAGACTGACTATGAGAACGGTACTGCACTGATAAATCGTTTTCACTGGCATCATTTTTCAGTGATACCATCAGCTGAATGCCTGCTGAATCAATTTCTGAAACATTCGACAGATTTACATTTATATCTTTTTTTTCAGCAAGCGCATTCATAAATAAATCTCTGACTTCACCTGCCTCATAAATTGTCATATCACCTGGTATATCAATTTCAGTCTCATTGCTCATTTCAGCACCTGTCGTTATGGCAGTATCAGTTTTGAAACAGCTGAAAGCATCTGGTCCGGCTTGAATGGCTTAACAACCCACGCCTTAACACCAGCCGCTTTACCTCTTTCTTTCATATCCGCTCCGGCCTCTGTAGTTAGCATAATCACCGGCGTAAATTTATACTTTGGCAGTTGCTTCATTTCAGTCACGAATGTAATGCCATCCATAACCGGCATATTCACATCACTGACAACGAGATTAATTTTGGTACCATCAAGCTTACTTAGTGCCTGCTTACCATCACCTGCTTCAATTACATCGTATCCAGCACCTCTTAACGCTATCGCTACAACCTGTCTTAACGAAGCTGAATCATCTACTACCAATATCGTAGCCATTTATCTTTCCTTCCTCCAAATTAAAAAAACGTTATTTCTTCTTCTGTATCTTCCGTATTACCATTCTCGCCATGATGATCACGATGCTGTTCATCAGTCGTATAATGACGCTTCATATTGTCCACCCATGCATCAACATCAACCGAGTTTGGTTTCTGATTAGATTCCACCCGCTGCATAAACGTATCAACTTCGGCTTTAAAGTCTTCCTGATTTTGAATAATCGCTGCAGTAATCTGACTAACACGATCCTGAAACTGAAGATTAACTAATACTTCAGATATTTCTCTCTGAACCTCTCCTGTTTTATCCTTCAAAATCACTTTATGTTCACTTAACTCTGATAATACTGAGTTCAATTTGCTCATTACCGCGCCAATCACTGCGCGACTGTTTTCCAGCGCCACCTCATCTCTTTCTACCGAATCAGAAGCCACTTTTACCACTTTCACAATACTCTCTCGTACCTGCCCAACCCCGTCATTGATTCGCTGTCCCGTTTCACCAGACTGAACCGATAAACTTCTCACTTCATCAGCTACGACGGCAAAACCTCTTCCACTTTCTCCCGCCCTTGCTGCTTCAATAGCGGCATTCAATGCCAGAAGATTAGTTTGTTTCGCCAGACTGCCAACTTCTTCAGACATTTTAGTGAGATCTTCCATATAGCCACTTAAGTTCTGGATAGTTTTCAGCATGTCGGTTTTAGCAGTGGCTGCTTCTTCCAAAACAGACAAGACAACACTCAGTTGGACTTCACTATGCTGCACAACCATACTGACATCTTCGCCGCCCATGTTTTCACCACTGACTAACGCCATGGTGTCATTCATATCACTCACAATATTTGCGAACTGATTTGTGATACCACTAATGGAGTCTTCAGTTTGAGAACGAACCGTTTCTTCCTGATTAATCCAAACAGGTAAGATTTTCTGAATTAATTCATGAACCCAGTCTTTTTTATAAGTTTGTTCAGGGTCTGAGATATTTAAAACTGTCTGTGTATTGTTATTTTTTGATGCTTTAACTGTGTTAATCGTGAGCGAAGCTACTGCAATGACTGTGCTAATCACTAATAACCACTTAGACATATCAGCCGAAGACATTAATCCCAGCGCGACGATCAAGATAAGGACAATTGAAATAAAATGAATCCTGATGTATTGCATATTCCCTACTCTAACCGTTTAATATATTTAGTTTTATTATTCACCTGCTGTTTGAGTATAGACACGCTTTTATCGAATTTCTTGATTTTTTAGCTTTTTAATTAATTGTTAGTAATTTGCTACTTTTTTGTAACATTTCCGATATAAAAATAACTTATTAACATCTATTCAGCTTATCAAAGCACTTACTTGCACCAAAACAAGGCATTTTAATTATTTCAGACTCAACCCTGTTGTATAAAAGTCCATCATCATTGCTGGAAACTGATCCAGTGCCAGCTCTTTATCAACAGCACCTTTTTTAAAGGCTTCTTTGGGCATCCCATAAACAACACAACTCTCTTCATTTTCACCTAAAGTCGGGCTGCCGGATTGTTTCATTTCGAGTAAACCTGAAGCCCCATCATCACCCATTCCCGTCATAATAATGCCCATTGCATTTTTACCGGCAAAACGTGCAACGGATCTGAACAATACATCCACAGAAGGTTTATGACGGCTTACTAAGGGCCCATCTTTTATTTCAATTTTATATAAAGCACCACTGCGCTTAATCAGCATATGCTTATCTCCGGGAGCTATATACGCATGACCTGCTAACAGCGATTCACCATCAACAGCCTCTTTAACCGTTATTTCACATATGTTATTTAATCGTTGTGCAAAAGCTGCTGTAAACGAGCCCGGCATATGCTGAACAATAACTATTCCGGGGCTTACTCTTGGCATTCGCGTTAGGACCCTTTCCAGAGCTGTTGTACCTCCGGTTGAAGTTCCTATCGCAATAATACGCTCTGTAGTTCTTGCCATTGCAGAACCGGCGGGCGCCTTTAATATTGCATCGGCATTTAGTTTGCTTCTAACATCTGCAACAGGTGTTGAACTTTTAGCTGATTTTTTTCTGAACTTTGCTTTTGAAGCTGCTCGAATTGCGAGTGCAATTTCATTAGCCGATTCAGCCAGAAAACCTTTAACACCCATCTTTGGCTTGGTTACTATCTCGACCGCGCCCGCAGACATGGCCTGCATTGTGGTCTCAGCTCCTTTTTCAGTTAATGTTGAACACATGACAACCGGAGTGGGGCGTTCTTGCATGATTTTTTTAAGAAATGAAATACCATCCATGCGCGGCATTTCAACATCCAGAACAATAACATCAGGCCAAACTTTTTCCATCTGCCGCAATGCAAATATTGGATCCTGCGCCGCAGCGCAGACTTCCATATCTGGCTGAGAACTTACAATCTCTGTTAACATTTTTCTTACTACTGCCGAGTCATCAACCAGTAGTACCTGTATTTTTTTCATTATCACCCTGATGCGTTTTAACTATTATTATGTTCTCCATATAGTTATAGCTGTAATTCTATTAACTACCAGTCATAATCTTGTTAATAGAATATTTGTGACATTTTTTATTTCATTCCAGCTTTGGATTTTTCTCTCCAGATAAAGTCTAAAAGCTTTTCTCAGTTTTCTTGCTTGCAAAAAAAAGCGAACCATCGGCTCGCTTTTAATGCTTCAACATAAAAAACTATCTTAGAAGCTAAGTCGTACACCAAAGTGCGTCGAGTCATCCAGCTCGTACTCGACTTTAGTATTAGCTTCATTTTTAAATGACACGGTCTTATATCCAATATAAGCTCTGGCACTGGGTGCCACTTCCAGCTCTAATGCAAAACGCGCTTCAGATAAATTATCGGTATCACCAAAACTGGTAATCGTGGGTACGGAATAAGCTTCAACCAGAATGGCTACCGGCGTCGCTGATGAAAACACATAGCGAAATAAACCACCGATACCAATACCGCCTCCCTGAACATCGGCTGTACCACCAAGCTCGGTAGCAAAAGCTTTAACACCTACCCCAAACTGTAAGGCCCGCTTACTGCCTGCACCATTTCCACTGATTAAAAATGAAGCTGACGCCATCTTGTCTTTTTTTTCATTAAACAGATAACTCCACGCCACATCCGAACCGCCCTTACCAAAGGCAGATGATTTATACAGATACGACACTTCTGCAGTTTCCTGTGCTACACGGAATTCAAATCCGCTGGCACTGGCCTGAGAAACCATCAACAACAACACCAGCGCTGAAAAACTTTTACGCATTAAATGCATTTAAAACCCCGTTATAATTTTTTGACCCATAAAAAAACGCCGACTCTGAGGAATTTTAACCTCGGAATTCGGCGTTAGATACTTCAGCCGCTAAAACTGTGAGTGATCACACAGTTCGCGGTAAGCAGTACAAGTTATACCGTCTGGTAATACAGGTTCTGCGGGTGATTTGCCTGCGCAAAGAAGAACCAGCGCTCAAAAATCAGACCTGCATACTGCACAACAAAAGCAGCAACTAATAAAGTACTGTCAGCTGAGTTCATACCCATTACTAATAAAATCACAGGAACCGGGAATACCAGTACCAGGAAAATATATTTAACAGATTTTAAGAACGCAGCCGTCTTACCATGGAAATATTCACGAGTGTTATATGAACCACCCTGCATACCCATCGCTTTTTGCTCAATCTTGTTATGACGCACACCGATCGCAGACTTCATAGAAGACTTGTATTTAATGCGTGAGTTACGGAACAGAGATGCTAAACGAGTCAGCATAACAACAACTGTTAAAATTACCGCCCAGACACTAAAGAACTTAGTCATATCAGCTGCTTCATAGAAACTACTGAACGCCGCAGCCAGTGTGAAACCTGAAGCAATTCCAAACAATGCATAGTTAATAACAGTTAATGGTGTAGCCCATTCCTGTAAAAACTTAATGCATGCGTAGATCATACCCGTACATACAAACAAAACGAATGCCGCAACAACACCAAAGCTACCTGCAACTAACAAGCTATAGCTAAAGGTCTTACCACCAACGGTTAATGCACCATCAAGGCCAAACAAGTGCATCACGCCGTAGATGAAAATCATCAGCATCATTGTTGGCAACGCCAGTACTTCACGTGACAACCATGACGTACGCCACATGCTTGCAGCACGCCATGCACGCTCAGGGTGACCCAAGTGGAAGACTGAAGAAATCAGACCGCCTGTTACAAATAACAAAGCCAGCACACTACCCATTCCGAAGAAGTTAGTGTCAGACATTGAAGGCAACAGATTCAGTTCAGTATAAGCCTGAGCTGAAAAAAGTGCCAAAAACAAACCCTGACCAACACCGATCAGAGTCGTTAAAAATATTACTGAAAACGCAGGATGCATAGCATTACTCCTGAGATTGAAAATTATGTTGAGTTATTTTCAACTCAACTACAAAAAGCCTAAATCACCGTCGTTTGAAGTGAGAGATTTTGTTTGCTGGGTAGGCGTCGGCTGATTTGGAAAGCGCAGTGTGCATTAGCACATGAGCATTTCAAAATCAGGCGACAACACCGCCAGCGGACAAAAGATCCGCTTCAAAAACTACCAGGATGTAGAGTCGTCTAACGTCGGCGCATCAACAGGAGCAACTGAATGCTCTTTGTTAAGCGGATTATCTGCACGCTGCAACTCATCTTCATGATAATGCAGATTCGTTTTACGACGTGGCAGATAATGGTTCGACGGGTTAGTACCCCATTCTGGCATCAGCTGGTAACCCGCGTTTTCGCGAATTGCTACTGATACATCTGACTCTGAATCATGTACATCACCAAACAGACGCGCGCTGGTTGGGCATGACATAACACAGGCTGGTTTACGCTCATTTTCCGGTAATGATTCGTCATAAATTCGATCCACACATAAAGTACATTTTTTCATGACTTTCTGATGTTCGTCGAATTCACGTGCACCGTATGGGCAAGCCCATGAACAGTACTTACAACCAATACATTTGTCGTAATCTACTAATACGATACCGTCTTCATCACGCTTGAAGCTTGCCCCTGTCGGGCAAACCGGAACGCAAGGTGCATCTTCGCAATGCAGACAAGATTTAGGAAAGTGCAGTGTTTCCGTTTTCGGGAACTCACCGATTTCATAAGTCTGTACACGGTTGAAGAATGTACCTGTTGGATCTTTATCGTACGGGTTGTCATCAGACATCGCACCGGCAGGGCCAGACGTGTTCCACTCTTTACAAGAAGTTACACAGGCATGGCAACCTACACAAACGTTTAAATCAATAACAAGGGCTAACTGTGTCATTTATTTAGCTCCCTTTTTCTTTGTGAATTTGCCGGCGAAGTAAGCCTGCCATGAACGACGTTTTTCCATACCCGGTAATACTGGCATTGTGTCGAACGTTGGGAAAGTTACTTTCTCTTCGTCATCTTCAGCTTTATAAACACGTACACGCACATCGTACCAACCGGCCTGACCTGTAACCGGGTCAGAGTTAGATATATGCTCGCCACACTCATTCTTAGGCAGTTCTTCTGAGATCAGATGATTCAGTAAGAAGCCTTTAGTCGATTCATTGGCATCTTTTCCAAGATTCCATGCGCCGCTTGCTTTACCCATCGCGTTCCAGGTCCAGATAGTGCCTGGCTCTACCGCTTCTGAGTAACGCGCTAAACAACGCACTTTACCGTGCATTGATTCAGCCCACATCCAGCCACCGTCTTCAATACCCTGCGCTTTTGCAGTTGAAGGGTGAATGTGCATGTAGTTCTGCGCATGAATCTGACGTAACCAGGCATTCTGTGAATCCCATGAGTGATACATCGCCATTGGACGCTGCGTTAAGGCATTTAATGGATACTTATGCTTATCCGTTAATTGTGCCTCAAGTGGCTCACTGTAGAACGGTAACGGATCAAAGTGCTCTTTGATACGCGCTTTCAAGTGCTCTGGTGGCTGCTTACCCGCGCGCTTACCTTCTGCTGCCAGACGGAACTTCTGCAGTACTTCAGAATAAACGTGAATATTAATTGGCTCAGCAAAACGTGTTAAACGATGATCCTGCGCCCAGGTTAAGTAACCCTTATTCCAGTTACGCATGTACTGGTAAGACTTCGGCAGGTGATGATGATAAACGCAATCGTTCTTCTCATACATTTCCCACTGACTTGGGTTTGGCTCACCCTTCATAAACTTCTCGCCGCCTTTACCACGCCAGCCAGATAAGAAACCAATACCAGAACCTGGCTCAGTCTCAAAGTTTACGATGAAGTCAGGATAGTCACGGTATTTACGTGAACCATCTTTATTGACGAATGCCGGTAAACCTAAACGTGAACCCAGCTCGATAATAACTTCCTGGAATGGCTTACAGTCACCTTTTGGCGGTACAACCGGGATACGTACAGAATCCACAGGACCTTCAAATTCTGAGATCGGACGATCCAGCATCGAGATAACGTCATGACGCTCAAGATACGTTGTGTCTGGTAATACCAGATCAGCAAACGCCACTGTTTCTGAATGGAATGCATCGGCCACGATTAAGAACGGAATCTTAAATTCGCCATTCTCATCTTTGTCATTCAACATGTTACGTACTTCAGAGGTATTCATGCTTGAGTTCCAAGCCATGTTTGCCATGAAGATAAACATCGTGTCAATTTTGTACGGGTCGCCGCGCCACGCATTGGTGATCGCATTTTGCATCATACCGTGCGCTGCTAATGGGAACTCCCATGAGAACGCTTTATCCAGACGTACAGGCTGTGCATTTTCATCGACAAATAAGTCTTCAGGGTCTGCAGGCCAGCCTAAAGGCATACCGTTTAATGGTGTGTTTGGCTGAACATCGTCCGGGCTCTTCGGATTCTTCGCGCAAGGCGGAATTGGACGAGGGAACGGTGCTTTATGACGGAAACCACCCGGACGGTCAATCGTACCTAAGATAGTCATCAGGATAGATAACGCACGGATTGTCTGGAAACCATTTGAGTGAGCAGCCAGACCACGCATTGCATGGAAAGAAACCGGGTTACCAGTCACTGTGTCATGGTCATTACCCCAAACGTCTGTCCAGGCAATAGGTAGCTCGATTTTCTCATCGCGCGCCACAATACCCATTTCATGCGCTAAACGACGAATCGTGTCGGCTGAAATACCGGTAATCTTTTCTGCCCATTCAGGCGTGTATTCTTCAACACGCTCTTTCAATAACTGGAAAGAAGACTTAACAGCCGTGCCATCTTCTAATGTGTAAGAACCAAACAAGAATGGATCTGCACCTTTAGTATGCGTAATAACCGGCTTGTTTTCGTTACGATCCCACCACAGTTTATTTTCCGGATCGAAACAGCCTTCACCAACTTCAAGGTCTTTGTTACGAACAAACATACCAAAGTCGTTGCTATTTTCATCCTGGTTAACCAGCTCTGCAGCATTGGTATATTGAATCAGGAACTCACGGTCGTACAGACCTTGTGAGATCAGCTCATTAGTGATGGCTAAAATTAACGCACCATCAGTACCTGGCTTAATTGGTACCCACTCATCAGCAATTGCAGAGTAACCTGTACGCACAGGGTTGATTGATATAAAACGACCACCATTGCGCTTGAATTTAGATAACTCAATTTTCATTGGGTTAGAGTGATGATCTTCTGCCGTACCCATCATGATGAACAGACGTGAACGTTCCAGATCCGGACCACCAAATTCCCAGAATGAACCACCAATGGTGTAGATCATGCCCGATGCCAGGTTCACTGAGCAGAAACCGCCGTGAGCCGCATAGTTAGGTGTACCGTATTGCTTGGCAAACATACCAGTCAGGGCTTGCATCTGGTCACGACCCGTAAAGAAAGCGAATTTCTTAGGATCAGTTGCACGAAGATGTCTTAGACGCTCTTCCATTACATCGAAAGCCTGATCCCAGCTGATTTCTTCAAAATCAGCCGCACCACGTTCTGCACCTTCTTTACGCATTAATGGTTTAGTCAGTCGAGCAGGTGAGTACTGTTTCATGATGCCGGAAGCACCTTTCGCACACATTACACCTTTATTCAGTGGGTGATCCGGATTACCCTGGATATAACGAACTTCGTTATCTCTCAGTGTCACGCGGATACCACAACGACAGGCACACATATAACAGGTAGTATTCTTTACCTCTGTGCGACCGTCACCAGCATTAGCAGTTGTCGTATTCATATAAATTAAACCCTGTTGGTCTTTTTTAGGGGGGCGAACCAGCTACTATGCCTGTGCAGACATGTTAACCAGAGCCGGCAGCCATTTGAAAAGAGATACTGAGTATAGACAACCCACCCAGAAAACACGCCTCAAAGCTCGCCAAAACCGACTTTTTATAAAATCTTTAACATTTTTCAGACGAGCGTAACCGCCCGGACTGGAAAAATCAGCCGTGCAGTCTGCCTGTATCAGTTGCAACAATCAAAATAGAATTTTTAATCAAGTGATAAGTAGTATTTATGCATATAAGAATTTTTTAATTTAAGAGCATTAGAATATACATTTTCTCTAAAATTGGGTTAAAATTGAACCAAATCAAACTCTGAGCAGTCGATAGGTCTATACTTACTGCTATTGTCAATATGCATCATCAGGATGACTATGAATCAACTCACCGATCCCAAGCTAATTGATCAGTACGGACGCACCATCGAATACCTGCGACTTTCCGTCACTGACCGCTGTGATTTGCGTTGCACCTACTGCATGCCCAAAGGCTTCGATGATTATGAAGATGCTGAAAACTCACTGACCAATGATGAGATTGAACGCGTTGTTAAAGCCTTCACTGAATTAGGCACTAAACGCATTCGTTTAACCGGTGGTGAACCACTGATTCGCAAAGGCATTGCCGAGCTGGCACACAACCTCGCCGCACTGCCCGGGCTTGAGGATTTATCCCTCAGCACCAATGCCACACGCATGAACAAATATGCCGAAGGTTTAAAAGCCAGTGGCATTCAGCGCCTCAATGTCAGCCTTGACACATTAGATGCAGACAAATTTAAACGCTTAACCGGCGGCAAACTATCAAAAGTGATTGATGGTTTGATGGCAGCTAAAAAAGCCGGCTTCAAACCCATCAAAATCAACATGGTGGTAATGAAAGGCGAAAATGATATGGACGTTGAGGATATGCTCAGCTTCTGTATCGAACACGGCTTCACCTTACGCTTTATCGAAACCATGCCAATGGGTGACACCGGCCGTAATGCACAAGACCACTACATCGATCTGAAAATTATCAAACAACGCCTGGCTGAAAAATTCGATTTAATCCCCGGCGTTATGCCTGGCGGTGGCCCGGCGCGTTACATGAACGTCGCTGACACCGACATCAATATCGGTTTCATCACACCCATCTCACAACATTTTTGCGACACCTGTAACCGTGTACGCTTATCGGTTGATGGCACTATCTATACCTGTCTTGGTCAGGAACATAATTTAGAACTGCGCCCATTATTGCGCGCCGGCTGTACAGACGAAGAACTAAAAGCCGCGATTCAGAAAGCCGTAGACTTAAAGCCAGAAAAACACGAGTTCAATGAAAAACCAGAGAAGCTCGTTCGGTTTATGTCAATGACAGGGGGCTAGAGGAGCTAGCCAGATATCAGCTTTTAGCTAATAGCTACAAGCTGATAACTACAAAGTTATGGCACGAACAACCATCGACACATGGAACCCTGAGTTCTTATCACTTTCACCCATCTTTGATTCAGTTCGCGAAGTTTCGCAGCCTTTCACTCAGCTCAAACAATGGCCAACACTGGAACAGTTTGCAGCAGAATTTTCTAAACGTAATATTCAGTCTCATAACGGCAAACCAATTCAGCCAGTTGAACAAGGTTACACACCAGAAAAGTTTGATGACTTATATGAGTCACGTATTTTTTTAAAAGGCGAATTACAAACCCGGCTAGAAAACTGGCACGACTTTTTTAACGCCACAGCCTGGTTACAATTTCCAAAAATTAAATCTGCACTCAATGCTTTGCACTATGGGACTTCAGTAAACCGTGAAGCCGGCACTAACCGCAGCCCGTTAGAAAACGCGATCGCTTTATTTGATGAATGCGGCGCCATCATTGTGGCTGATGATGAAAAGTATTTAGACCTGATTCGCCAGCACCAGTGGAAAGAAATTTTCCGGGACAAAAAAGATATCTGGGCCCAGAATGATTTTTCAGGGCACATACAGTGCTATGTATTTGGACATGCTATGCATGAAAAAGCTTTAGCACCTTACTTAGGAATGACAACTCATACTATTTTATTAAAAAAGGAATCTGTTTTTTTTGATCAGACATTTCAGAACCAAATTTCGGAACTTGATAAGCAAATCGCTGAAACATGGATAAATAATGAAATAAACAAAACAAAAGATTTACAACCCCTGCCATTATTGGGTATCCCCGGATGGTGGAATCAAAAGCAAGACGATGTCTTTTATAATAATCAGGAATATTTCAGATTGAAACGATAGTAGAGCAAGATCAAAGAAAGAGTGCATCCCTGCACTCAAGATATTACTAACAACCAGTATGGGGTGTTCTAACCACGTCTTTACTATAAGGAATCCGAAGCTAAAAGCACATCACCCAAATGGTGTAAATTTGCATTAAAAGCGTGCTTATTTTCTAAAAAAGGAAGGTTTGAAATGTAGATGCGCAGTTTTTGTCCTTTTTCTGGCCGCTCTTTTTACGCTTATGCCAGCTGTATTTGTTCGAGTATCTCTTCCCAGTATTGATAAAACAGATAATGCCCCTGCCCTTCTCGGATAAAATATTCGCTGTGTTTTAAATACTCTTTGAACCGTTGTGCTAACACTAAAGGCACGTGATGATCACAATCGCCATGCCAGATATCAACCGGCAGGGTTATGCTTTCGAGTTTGAATCCCCAGTCATGCATTAGCTGAATAATTTCGAACGCGGTTGCTTTACCACCCTGAAGAAAACCTTCCTGTAGCGATGCGAACATTTCTGTTTTGAAGGTTTCGTTTTTCATGATCTGCTGATCTGCAACATCCATTTTTTCACTAAGCTGAGAAAAGAAACCGGATGGATCATTAATAACGCCTTTGACTAAAACATCACTCAATAGCTTGTAGACTTTTGGCAGGTATTTGGCCAGCCGTATATTCATTTTATACAGCGGTATAATCTGTTCGAAATCAGAAGATGATTCTGCCGGCATACCGGCACTGATCAGCACCACTTTTTTTAACCGCTCTGGAATTTCATGTGCACAAGCCAGCGCATACATACCACCCATGGCATAACCGGTCACGGAAAATTGTTCTATTGCTAAATGATCCATTAACTGAATCAGATCCCCAACCCACTTGATGTAACTCATATCAGGATCAGGATCGGACGCACCAAAACCAGGGCGGTCGATTACAATCAGCCTGACTGATTTATTCCGCGAAATCTCATCACCATTTAGTGCGACTTCCATACGCGAACCCAGCACACTGTGACAATGAATAACCGGCTCACCGTCTTCATCACCGTATTCCTGCCAGGCCATGTTTCTGCCATCAGCCAACTGCAGAACTTTATAATTTTGCTGCCAGGCTTTGGCTTTGGCTAACAGACTCTTGCGCCCGCCCGGAACAACAGCAGGAATGGAATTTACAAAAGTCCCCATACCGTTATAAACCAGACTGACCAGTTCCGCCTGACGTGAAGTCTGTGTTTTTTTCATTACCGACTTTACCTGTGTTCTCACAGTATGCTCAGAGACGCTCGACTCACAGGAAATTTCTTTGATACTTAAACCACGCACTAACTGCGAGGTTATCGCCATTTCTTTATCCGTCAGCCCATAAATTTCCGCTAATTCTGGTGGCAGGTTTAATGGTTGTGATTTACGTTGTGCAATAAAAACAGCCACAGAAGCTTTTTGATCCATGCCATGATGTTTTAGCGGTGCAAGAAAAAGCATTAAACTATTTTTAGTCACTTCATTTGTCATTGCCAGCGTATGACCACGCGATGTCGCCGGATCATGTTTTGACATCAGACGAATTGAGTTTTCTAATTTTTCTTTATTCTCTTCAGTAGTCGTCAGTACACCTTGTTGAACAGACAAGCCGGTTTTAGCCTCCAGTAATTCATCTGCCAGTACATTGCTTTCAATAATTTTTGCATCGGCATCTACCAGCACCAGAGCAATTGGCAGACGGTCCAGTAACGACAGCACCACTTCATGTTGCTCATCAATATCGATCAGGCGTTTAGCTATTTTTATGGCGCGTGCAAAGTGATCAATCAGTAAGTCGTTAACCTCACCAAGCTCGGCGGGTACGACTTCAACGACATCATCATTTAAACGGGTTAAAGATTTTAATGTTTCGGATATGGTGGTTTTAGATTCTTTATCATCAATAGCTGATATGGCGGGCATAACCGATAAAACATCCTGCCCCGGATTAGCCAGTACCGCCTGTGTGTCAACATAGTCAACATACTCAGCCAGTGAGTTCAGAAGGTCTGACCATTTTGATGGCTCCATAGCCGCATCATAAATCAGGCCTATCAATTGATTGATATTTTTATTGTCCATTTGGTTTTATTATTTTTTTATAATGACCCTGCCAATGATCTTATCGGGTCTTTTTAATTATCTAAATCCGATACCTCAAATTTAGTCAGGTCTGCCTGCATAATACAAACCTTCGATCCATGATACTCTATTTTTTCCATTATCCGCCAGCCCAGTTTTTTATAAAAATTTTGCTGATCCGGGGTATATAAGTACAAACGCTCTATTCCCTGCTCTGCGGCCTGCTGCATAACATGCCTAACCAACTGGCTACCGATACCTTGTTGACGCTGCGTTTTATCAACATAAACACTGGCCAGCCACGGCATCAATTGCGGCCTTATATCCATGTCACATTGCACGATAGCCGCTGAACCCAGCAGCTGCTGAGCACTGGCAACAAATGTCGTCGGAATAAAATCATCATTTAGATACAACTGCATCTTATCAATTCGCTGCTGCAGAGTCTGACCGGGATTTAAAACCTGCCACTGTGCCTGATGCCATTGTGCTAACGGTAATAAATACTGAGGTACCTTTTTTAAATTATCTATCTGCATTGTTAGAACACATGTCTCGAACCCAGTAACACACTCGAACCACCGGTATCAATGGCATAAGCAAAATCAAGACGAATATTTACCTTGACGAAAGCGGCCAGCTTCCAGCGAAAACCGAAACCTATCGATGGATGCAGCGCCGATATATCAATATCACTCGCTCGTTCATAAGTATTACCGGCATCAAATAAAAAGCCATATCGATAAGCAGGATCAAGAGAAAAGGGCAGGAGGTACTCAACATTCATCTGCAACATGGCATTGCCTGTATAAGCGGCCTTCTCGTAGCCTCTTAAAGACCTGCCACCTAAATCAAATACCGTGTCACCCAGATAATCCGTATTACTAAAGCCCAGCTGAACCTGTACATTTAAGTTATTTAATGGATTAGACTTGAGCCGGTAATAACTTCGGTAAAAGAATAAATGTTTGGTATAGTCTTCCTGATCCGACGAAAAGAGTTGATTAGTGTTAACAATATAACCAACATCTTTACCGCGCCGGTTATACAAATATTCATTAATTTTTTTGTAACCCAGGCGCAGTTCTAAAAAATCCCCGCGAAAATCAGGCAAAGAAATATCACCGGCGAACATTGCCTCGTTATTACGTTCTTCCGTATAAAGACCCGCACCAATATACCAGCCTGAACTGCGGCCTTTAGAGTTTAGCCAGCGCTCCATTGCAAAACCGTACTTAAACTCTTCGCGCAATTGCGGATCAGTGCTATCAGCTTCAACAGCAGCATCCCGAAAATCATTAAAGACTTCTAATGTATAAGGCGAACCATTAAGCCGAGGCACACGAAAAGTCAGGTTCTGGCGAATATCACGCACACCCAATACTTTGCCATTTTCTCTCGCCCGAAAACGCAGACTTTTATTTGATCCGGCAATATTATCCCAGTAGGCACGTACGCCGTAATACAGTCTGTTGTCATCCTCATCCATTTTTATTTCTGGCAGGATAAACAAATAACGTTTTTCTCTGACCTGAATCACCAGCTTTACATTACTCTCAAAAACCTGATCCTCTTCTTCGTGAAGAAAATACTTAACTTCACGAAACAAACTTAAGTCCATGATGGCCTGTACATCCGATTCGACAGTCTTAATATCTAATTGCTCACCAACCTTTGTCTGCATTTCTTGTAACAATACGAAATCTGCCGTTTTATTATTTCCGACAAACTCAATTTTACTGATGATTGCCGCCTGCAATGGTGTTGCAGTAAATAATAAACAGATCAGTAACAGAGAATAGATATTTCGTACTAACAACTTCACACTATAAGGTTCTCTTGCAATCCTTCGGGCACAATAATAAATATAACTGACAAAACTACACAGAACGACTATTTAACCCCTAAAAATCTCACTTATCACACCTAAAACTACTCAAAAAATGGCATTTTGTCCTGATTTTCTTGTCATCTGCGACTGAAAACGTCATTATGAGCGATTAAACATAATAATAATTTTTCATGGGCACACTTGGCTCATAAGAAAAAACTGCAACAAAATGGGCCAACAATGAATATTAGAAAAGTCTGTATTTTAGGTGGTACTGGTTTTCTGGGGAGTACCTTAGTCAGCAAGCTGGCAGCTATGGGCATTAAGACCCGCCTGATCAGCAGACACCCTGAACGCTTCCGTCATTTACAGGTACTGCCTGAGCTTGAAATTGTCGAATCTGATATTACAGACTTTAACCGGCTGTCGTATTATCTGCATGATGTCGATGCGGTCATTAATCTGGTCGGTATTCTTAATGACAACACGCTTGATGGCTCAGGTTTCAGAAAAATCCATATTGATCTGCCCAAATTAATCGTTCAAGCCTGCCAGAAAAACAACGTAACACGTTTACTGCAAATGAGCGCCTTACATGCTGATGCAGGTACCGCCCCCAGTCATTATTTGCGCTCAAAAGGTGAAGGTGAAAATCACCTCCATATCTACAGCGACAAAGGTATTCAAATTACCACCTTCCGTCCTTCGGTCATTTTTGGACCGGGAGATGACTTTTTTAACCGCTTTGCCAAACTATTAAAAGTCACGCCTTTTGTTTGCCCTGTACCGCGTGCTAGTAGCCGTTTTTCACCGGTTTATGTCGGTGATGTTGCTGACTCAATGGTCAAACATTTGTTTGATACAAACAGTAATGGTTTAAGGATTGATCTGTGCGGTCCGCACACTTACAGCATGATGGAAATCATGCAATACACCGCCGATGTAATGGGTATCAAACGCCGTTTTATAGCCTTGCCAGACCGTCTTTCAAGACTAATGGCACATCTGTCTGACGTGGCTAATAGCATCCCCATTATTTCGCCGGCAATGAACATGTTGATTCCGGGATTTAAAGAGTCACGCTTCTCAATCGACAACTATCGTTCACTACTGGTCGACAGTATCTGTGATGATGCCGAAACCCAAAAAACAGCAATTGAAGATATCGTGCCTAAATACCTGGGTAATGAACATAGCCAGCACCGTTATGATAATTTCAGAGCAAAACCATCTAACCGCTAATTCCTAACAATAGTCTTATGCCTCGCGACAAAGAGAAACTACCCATACTGCTGGTAATTTTCCTGCTATTACTGGGAGGACTCTTGTTATTTGCTTCAATTGGCACTTTTTTTGGTGTCTTTGATCCTGAAAGTCCACCAATGCAAAACCTTAAAGACGGCCTGGTATTACTGGTTTGCAGCCTGCTCATTCTGTTTGCCGTTTTCGAAAAAGCACTGAAAAAACGTTTTACAAAAAAACGAACATCGAGCCAGCCTTATCGAGCACCGTTAACTCTCAGGCTTAGCGATAATGCTAAAACACAAAAAACCATCGCCACACTTCTGATCTTATTGTTTATTGCCTTTATCATGATACCGATCAGCTGGACTATACGCCCCACTTATCAATATTCAAATAATGCCTTAATCCTGATGTGGCTAGTCATCTTTCCTTTAATCGCTTTTGACTGGCAAGCCGCTTTTAAATATAAATTTAAAGACCTGTTTAAAGTGGGTCGTTTTCTTCTTTCGGCCTGCATTGTTGGTTATTTATTTTTCTATATCGAAATTATTCAAAGCGAATTCAATTTCAAAGAAAAAGAACTCGATGTCACCATCGTAAACGTCAGCTCAAACAGTGATGATGACTATTGCTGGCAACGGGCCACGGTAAAAGATGCTGAAAACTATCGACAGGATTTTTGCATCGATGATCTGCTAGAACATAATCTGGTCAATGGTGACACTGCCTATATCGATAATGGTAAAGCCACTCTCTCACTCAGCGAAGGCTGGTTTGGATCAGTGGTCGATGTCATTACCTGGCACCCCAATAAGTAACAGATAAACAACTGTTACCCATTTAGAAAAAAAATATTGCAATAACCTCACGGATTACAGTTGAAATCACTGCCGATCTACGTCAATCTTTCATCACCTGTTCTTAGCGTGAAATAACCTTGAAATCGAACACTATTAAACAACAACTGATCAGCGCTTTTTGTGAGTTAATACCGCAAACGGCCATACTGCATCAAGCGGAAGAGTTAAGCCCCTACGAATGTGATGGTCTGTCGGCCTATCGACAGACACCGATGCTGGTGGTGCTGCCAGAAACTATCGAGCAGGTTCGAAGCATTATCCAGACCTGTCAGCAGCTTAATGTGCCGGTTATTGCCCGTGGTGCAGGCACCGGCCTTTCCGGCGGTGCTTTACCGCTGGCTGATGGCGTTTTACTAAGCCTTGCACGGTTTAAAAATATTTTAGATATCGACCCTCTGGCGCGTACCGCGCGAGTGCAACCGGGGGTTCGTAATCTGGCCATTTCAGAGGCCGCTAAAACCCATGGCCTTTATTATGCGCCCGACCCGTCTTCACAAATCGCCTGCACCATTGGTGGCAATGTGGCAGAAAACTCCGGCGGCGTTCACTGCCTAAAATACGGTTTAACGGTGCATAATATTTTAAAGCTGGATATTGTCACCATTGATGGCGAGCTAATCAGCATCGGTAGTGAAGCACTGGATAGTCCCGGTTATGACCTGCTGGCTTTAATGACCGGTTCGGAAGGCATGCTTGGCGTCATTGTCGAAGTCACCGTTAAGCTGTTGCCCATACCAGAGCAAGCTAAAGTCATTATGGCTTCCTTTAATGATGTCTATAAAGCCGGCCAGGCAGTTGCCAATATTATTTCTGCCGGCATTATTCCGGCCGGGCTTGAGATGATGGACAAGCTAGCCATTCAGGCAGCTGAAGATTTTATCCATGCTGATTACCCGCTCGATGCCGAAGCCATATTATTATGCGAACTTGATGGCAGCAGTATTGAAGTTGATGAATTAATTCCACTGGCTGAAAAAGTGTTGCACGATAGTGGTGCCACTGAAACCCGGCTGGCAAAAGATGAAGCGGAACGTGCTAAATTCTGGCAGGGCAGAAAATCAGCCTTCCCCGCAGTCGGCAGAATGGCGCCTGATTATTATTGTATGGATGGCACCATCCCGAAAAAAGAACTCGCTAATGTACTTAAACGCATTGCTGATTTATCGGCTGAATACGACCTGCCCGTTGCCAATGTTTTCCATGCCGGTGATGGTAATATGCACCCGCTAATTCTTTATGATGCAAACATCGAAGGCGAGCTTGAACGCACCGAAGAATTCGGTGCAAAAATTCTAGAAGCCTGTGTTGAAGC
>Ga0316207_10001800_pt1 | contig 24475 bp, 20 predicted proteins | sample 6weekpyrite_MG_FD_204943 | JGI IMG/M metagenome (GOLD analysis project Ga0316207, IMG submission 204943) | Microbial mat bacterial communities from mineral coupon in-situ incubated in ocean water Damariscotta River, Maine, United States -... | ecosystem: Environmental > Aquatic > Marine >... | reverse complement strand
GGTCGAACACCGAAGGAAACAATGCTTGATGGGAAAAAAATCTGGCAGGAGAAGTCTGTAGCTTAAACTTGACCTGACAGTCACTTCTAAAAACTGGTAACTGTCAGATCGGGTCTGGACTATTACAAATAATGCATTTGGGAATTATTTTTCCTCGATATCCCCTTGAGGGGTTAGTACAGCTTTCGCTCGCTAGATGACTTATTCAGAGACTCCCTAGTTTTCTTTTATCAGTTTAGTCCATTTCCCATTTTCATTGATCATAATTGAAATAACTTCCCAATCTCCTGTTTCTTGGGACTTTCCAAGAATGGCGCTGGCATTTCTTTCATTGCTCTTACCTTTATCGATTTGGAAATTTAATTGGTCAACTGAGTCGAATGCACCAGAATGTGGACTGGGGATCGAAATGGATAACTTAGAGTTTTTATCAAGGCCTTCAAATACATTCCCGTCAGCCGCAGCTCGAATGGCTTCACCCTTGGGTGCAATTGCACAACCTGATTGAATAATAACAATCATAAAAACAAATGTAAGAATTTTCATACCTCGTCTCCTTCTTGATATTCCAATATGTCACCGGGCTGGCAATCGAGTACTTTACAAATAGCATTTAACGTTGTTAATCGAATTGCTTTTGCTTTGCCCGTTTTTAAAATGGAAATGTTTTGTTCTGTAATATCGATAAGCTGTGCTAATTCATTTGATTTCATTTTTCGTTTTGCAAGCATTACATCTAAATTTACTACTATTGCCATTGTGTTTTATACCGTATATGCCTGTTCGTTTTCTAATTTTGACGCTTCATTCATAACCCAGGAAACTAATACGATGATTAAACCAATAATCAATGTGGCTATATCTGAAATTCCGAACTGAGCGACCATCAGCCGTTCGCCAGGTGAATTATTAAACGTTAAGACAACGCTAATTAACATCACAAAAATGAGATTAGAGATAACCCAGGAAATCAAAGTGTAACCAAGATGACGGAAACACTTGACGTTTTGCTCGGAAAAAACAATTGCTTTCTCGTAAAGACTAAACAGTTTTCTTAACTTAATAACGCCATAAGTGGCAACTGACGCAGGAATTAGGCTGACCAAAAAAGCCAACAGCAACGTTTCAAACGGTAGTATTTGCTTGACCACAACGGGCAGCTCAGATGTAAAGCCTATGGGCAGGTGGTTGAAAAACATCCAATACAACAAAATCATGGTAGGGATGCAATATGTTAATACAGTAAACAGTAATCGAAATTTACGACTAATGCGCTGTATGCGCTTTATATTATCGTTTTCCATCAGTTCAGGCCTTAATTTGAAGACTTGAACAGAGTATAGCTTAAATATATCGAATAACGATAAAAAATTAATGAAAAACGATAATTAATTTACCTCATGAATAAAAAAGATATTAAATTAATACATACAATTTTGGTGATTTTGAGTTATTTATGTAGCAAAATCATACTTGTATAAAGATATGTAATCATTATGGCTGAATTCATGGCGAATGTGGGGAGAACGTAAGCAGAGGTGGCTAATGTTAATGAAATCCCTACCGGTGAGTATATAAAAGTGAAATGGGTGATGTGTTTAAGATATTTTTTGTGAAGGTTTTTGCATTAGCAAAAGATTTTTCTCCATTTTAGTCATCAGCGGGGAGCGTATCCCGCTGATGAGTTAAAATCGATTTCATTAGCCAATAAAATGCCCTTGTTCGATTCGTTCTGCTTCCATTTTTTCCAGTTCTCTTGAGCCTGAAACCACAATATCTGGGTCTGCTTTGTAATCGAGCGTTGCATCCAATCGAGGGTAGGGAACAGAATTAAGAATAACTTTCATCGCATTTAATCTGGCGAGATGTTTATTATTAGAACGGATGAGAGACCAGGGAGCATCAATGGTATTGGTGCGTTTCAGCATTTCATATTTCACGTTGGTAAATTCATCCCAGCGTTCCTGTGCTTGTAAATCAACCTCGCTAAGTTTCCATTGACGTAATGGATCAGTAGCTCTGCGTTCAAATCGGCGCGCTTGCTCTTCTTTGGTGACGCTGAAGTAAAGTTTTAACAAGATCGTGCCCTGGCGAACCAGATCACGTTCGAATCCTACAACACCTCGCATAAAGTGTTCATACTCTGTTTCAGAGCAAAAACCAAATACTCGTTCTACCATGGCCCGGTTATACCAACTGCGATCAAATAAAACAATTTCTCCACCCCGAGGGAATTGTGAAACATATTTTTGAAAATACCATTGTGTCCGCTGGTCTTCAGTGGGTTTACCCAACGCGACTATACGATAATGTTTTTCATTCATGTAGCGGGTTACCCGACGAATGGTGCCACCTTTACCGGCTGCATCACGACCTTCAAAGACAATAATCATGCGTTGATTATTATCCTCAAGGTATTTTTGCAGGCGAATGAGTTCTGCCTGATAAGGTTTGAGTTCTTGTTCCTGATTGTATTTTTTGATGGCTTTTTGGTGAGAATTCTTTAGTGGTGCCTGAGTATCAGCGTCGAGATTTGTCAGACCAATCTTCTCAAGTAATTCAGTGTCGGTCATATTGCACCCCCTTGGTTCTTTATTGGCTGTTAATTTATTATAACGCTGAATCGATGTGTTGGTCGATTATTACTGATAATTTTTAGAAGATGAGTCTGAAAACTGGCAATTAACGCTTAGATTAACTCGGTTATCGATCACTTCTGGCATGACTTTCAATCCTCATTCTGATTTTTTGAAGTTCGTATTTTTGATTTATAAACCATGCAGGCTATACTTTAATATTTATTATGCCCAACCTTGTTTCGGACACAAATCCGATGGCGTTTCAAATTTGATTTATGTATAAAAAATTATCGAAATCTGCACTTGGCTAAAGAGATCAAATATGCAAAGACAAATAATAATTTTCTTTTTCCTTATTGTTGTTTTGTTTCACCTCACCGCTTGTTCCGAAGATGCTGATTCAGAAGATATTCGCACATCCGGTATTTATGCTGGGATGGATGTTGTTGCAACAGCAGACGACAATGTGAATATTGAAGTATTTTTGAAAGTGGGTGGCAGTGGTTCCAATACCTACCTCAACCTCACTTCAGGTGACAAGTTAACCGCCATATTGAATGATAGTGAAAGTCTTACATTGACGAAACATGAAGAGTCCGACGGAGATATTTTTTATGTAGGTTCATTTACCAGCAGCGTTGCTGGTGCAGAAAATTCCGTTATCAAGATTCTATTCGAACGTTCCGCAAATGATGTCAGTGCGCTGGATTCTGTTGTTACTTTACCGGCCGCCCCATCGGGATTGATTGCAGATAAAAACAGTTTTCAACGTAGCACAGAGAATCTCAATCTAAGCTGGGATACCGTGGACAGTAGCAATGATTTATTGTTGAAATATGAAGGTGACTGTATTCAAAACGGAAGTGTAAGTATCGTTGATAACGGCAGTTATACTATAAATGCTGGTACCATTAATGACAGTAACACACAAAACTGTTCGGTCACTTTTAGTTTGTCTCGCACAGTAGATGGTGTATTGGATACAGACTTTGGTGAAGGGGGTTATCTTCGTGCTAAACAAACCCGATCTATAGCGGTAGTTTCAACCCCATGATTGCTGCTTTAGTTTTTCTATCAGTATTATAAGCTATTTTATGGTTTCACAATTTTGATGTGGGCAAGTATAAATTCCGGTTGTTGAATTATAATCCTACAACCTAAAACTCAATCTAAAATTAGATAATCCCAACTAAAAATGCCCCACGTAATTATTGAATATGCCCAGCCAGTGGCTAAAAATAAATCCTTAGATAGTATGTTGCTAGCGGTTCATCAAGCGGTAATCGATACTGGATTATTTGATGAAAACAATATTAAAACCCGATTGATTCCCGTCACTACTTACCGAATTGGCAATGGAAAAGATACTTACTTATCTGTTCAGTTACGTATACATTCTGGTCGCAATGAAGCACAAAAAAAGGTGTTAAGTCAGGCCGTACTTGGAGCCATACGTCAACAAGCTTGGCCGGTTTCGGTGGTTACGGTAGAAGTTGTGGACATGGATCGGAGCAGTTACGCCAAGTACACAATGTATGACTAATATAAAGCGCATTGCTTTTAGCAGATACGACAATATTGGTATCCAGCACGCCATTTCTAATTCGAAATATATAATGAATTCTGACTGAATTTAACGTTGGCGCTGTGAAGCCATTAATTAGCGAACTTGCCTCGAAACAAAACTCAGCTAATTTATAGCGATCGTATTTTGTCAGTGGTTATAATGGGGTTTTGAAGTGTTGTCGGCAAGGATGCCAGCATCAAACACCAGGGGCGGTTATTGTGTCTTCAAAATAACGTTATGGCCACTGACAAAACCTCACAGGCTGAGTTTTGTTTAGAGGCAAATAACAAAAATAAGCAGTACTTTTTAAGGCAGCAAAACAACAAGAGGGGAGTTGGTGTGAAAAAGTATATAGTGGCGATCATTCAACAAGCGAAACAAGACCAGGTAATTTATGCATTGCAAGAGGTCAATGTACCTGGTGCTTCAGTTATGTTTGTTAAAGGTTATGGTGAGTATATTAATCAGTTTTCGCGAGATTCACTTTCAGATGGAATACGACTTGAAGTACTAGTTGATGAAAAGGAAGTGAATAAAGTAGTGAATGTCATTTTAGAGAATGCATGGACCGGGTTACAAGGTGACGGTGTCGTTACCGTTTCCACTGTAGATGAAGTCTATCGTGTGAGAGACAAGTTAAAAGTGAGTTAATCCTTAGGACGTCGGCAGTACGGATAAATATAATTGACGACACAGTCTAAGGATAATGACCGATTACAATCAATAGATTTTTCTGCCTACAGGGACGTAGGTTCAGGATATGAGGATTCATAAATCAGGAGTACACACGAAAACTAACACGCTGTGAATGCATCTTGCAACTTATCTTAACGCTCGATCAATGCATTTGTAATATATAACTTACGTCATATCACATACCGCTTTGTGTTAAATAACCATATTTGCGCAAAATGATTTAAGAATTCAGTTTAGTACTGACGAGCTAACGAGGTTTTTTAATCAGTAATTCTAAATTAATCCCTAACAAATGCTCCAATTTGTTTGGTAATTCATCTATATTTCATTCCCACATTTTTTGTTCAAAAAATTGCAATATTCTAGCTAAATATTTTCACGCTGAATTAATTTCTTCCTACCGAAAATGCACAAATAACGGCTTGGCCGAATAATTGCCTTATAAGCAATATTATAAAAATAATCTTTGAATAACACACTAAAAAAACATTCGGCTGCAAGCAGAACCTCTTTTCTGCAAGCAGTTAAATTTGTGAGGAGGGGACAATGCCCAATAAAGTCATTGCATCGTATGCAATACGTTTTCCGCTTGCTTTTATATTATTTTCTTCAATTTTTCTAAGTGGCTGTTTGGAACAACCTGTTCCATTGGATGAAAGAGTTAATCCACCAGGAGAAGATCACGCCCATGATCCGGGCGATAACCAAGATCCAGGAAACAATAATCCACCACCAACAAATATTGAAGACGGCACTGATTACGTAAGTGGTTATTGGGGCAACACATATACACTGGCAACAATAGAAGTAGCGGCAGCTAAAACACCAGAAGTTATCTCCCAAAAACTTGAGCTTGCTGACAACGGCGTTGCATTTTTAAGTTGGTCGATTCAGTCGAACGAAAACAATGTAAATGTCGAAACGCTTAAAGTTATGCGTGGTTCACCCAATGGTAGTGATATCGCATGGAGCGATCCTGACAATAGCATGTTTTCACCAGCAGGTATTACAGCTGATGCAAGCATGGCGCAGTTTAAGCTCAACAAAACAAATGCGGATGGCTACGCGCTTTGGGAAGCATCTGGTAAGCTAAAAATCAGCGAATTTATGGATAGCATGGGCCATTTTATGGGTGTCGCCGAGTTGGATGCGGGGCATGTGCCACATTTATTGGTTGACGATACTGGTGTGGCTTTCTTACTAACTCAACAACACATGACAGGTGGCTTCGGAATTAGTGTTAGAGAACGTATGGGATTTTCTGACTGGGGTACGGCTACACAACTACACCGAATGGACATGGCCAACGAAATTCAAATGCCTGACCATGCGCTTACTGCGGTAATAGATGGACAAAATAATGTTCGCGCTGTATGGATTGAGCAACAATCAGGATTTTATCAACTTAAGTCGGCCAGCTATGATTCAAGTACAAAGAATTGGGGTAATTCTGAAACCATATTTGACTCAGATAATCTTCATGGTATTGATTTGTCTGCAATGAGTGCGATGCATATTGTTGGCGAGTCGAATTCAAACAACTTGCACCTGGCTTTCAGTCAAAACGTCAATGCGGAAACCTCGGTATTTACTGTTGACTATACGAATGGTGCATGGCAAATGCCTGTGCAACGCGATAACCAATCCGCAACTCGAACAATTAGTAGCGATGTGACTTTTTCAAGTGATGATGCAGGTTATATGTTGGTAGCCTGGGTTGAGCGTGAAAATAATATGGAATCCATCATGAGTTTGCGTTTTGATAATTCTCAGGGCTGGAGTACTGTAGATATTGCGCAACAATTGCTAGCAGCGACCAGCGCAAGTAAACTCAATGCATCAATAAATGCCACTGGCAATGCCATGTTAAGCTGGGTGGAAACAGACGTGACAGAAAAACGTTTGCTTATTAGTTTACAAAAGCCCGGGCAGAATTGGACACAGAAAGAATTGCTTTCCATTTATAGCCCCAGCACATCACTCAACGTACCGACTGGTATTATTCAGAACAATGGTACCCCCTGGATTTTATGGCATACACAGCAAACTGTGGCGGGCAATGTTAGTTTTAATACTAACTTGATCCAACGACTAACGAATATTGATAATGCAACGCCAAATAATACTGATCCAAATCCGGGCAATGGAGATAATCCACAACCAGATCCAACGCCAGAACCAGATCCCGGCACTGGTGGCAATACTCCACCAGGTAATGGTAACAACGATAATGGAAATAACCAACCGCCAGTAGATGATGGTAGTGGCAATCCCGTTGACAATGGGAATGGCGCAGGTAACGGCGATAGCAGTGGATCCAGTGCTATTACTGGCTTATGGAATAGTGTTTCATCGGTCAACACTGTGGAAACGCCTGTCGGAAAACAAAGTGTACTTGTTTCACCGAAAATTGAAGTTACTGATAGTGGTGATGTTTTCGCGCACTGGTTAATTAAATCAAACTTGGATAGCAATACACTTGAATATGCTGAAGAGGATATCAGCATTATGCGCGGCACTTTGAATGCTGATAGCAGTTATACCTGGAGTGATCCTAATAGTTTTATGTTTAATCCAGTCACTTACAGTGCGGATGCAAAAGATACCCAGGTTAGGGTTAATCCCGTATCAGGTGATGTTGTGGTTTCCTGGCATGCAAGTAATCTAATCAATACCAGCGAGTTTATGTCAAGCATGGGGCACTTCATGAATTTTGCCCAATTGTCTGAAGGTAAAAACTCTCAGGTGCTGGTTGATTCTGCTGGTGAAGTTTATTTGCTAACAGAGTCACCCATGATGGGTGGTTTTGCTTTGTCCGTATATAAGCGTACTGCTGCAGATCAATGGAGCTCATCACCAATCATGTTGCATCGAATGGATATGACTAATGCTTACAGCATTGAAAACAATCTGATTGAAGCAACAGTTGATGCTGACAATAACTTACATGTCATTTGGCTTGAAGGGCATCAAGGTAGTTTTGGTCTACAAAGTGCCATATTTGATACCACTAGCCAAAGTTGGGGCAGCATAAATGCAATTCCGCCACATAATATGTTAATGGGTAAATTGGTATCTGCTGAAATGAATAGTTTAGATAACGGTGCTGCGATTAATCTTGTGTTGCATCAACAAACTGCCACTGAAAACAAAATTTATGCGGTGGAATATCAAGCAGCGAATGGTTGGCAAATGCCAGAACAACTTGATCTGGATTTAGAGCATATTTGGACAAGTAGTGCACCGGTGATAGCCAGTAATAATATGGGAAATATTATGGTCGCTTGGGTGCAACATAGTGGTGCCATGGAGGCAAGTAATAGCAGTGGATTCATGGACATGTTAGTGGGTAAAAGCTTTAGCGCTGATACGGGCTGGAGTAATAAATTTACCGTCGCACATGCAGCGATGACATCCGATATTCTGCAAATCAGCGCAAGTTTGAATGCTCAAGCGGAAGCTAGCCTGGTTTGGAATGAAGCCGGTGCTGGAAATAGTCAACTGTTTGCTCGCCATCGCTTAGAAAGTAACGGTACATGGTCGCAACAGGAGTTAATCAGCAACCTAAGCGATGCAGAAGGTGTTATTCAAGCACTGAACTTAACTTTAGATTCCAATGATCAGCCATTTATATTATGGGCGAGCAAATTGAGTGACGGGGTAAATGACAACTTTACTATCTGGCGCAACCATCGCTTAAGCAGTATTGCAGACGCAACGAGTAATAACGGAACCGGAAATGATCCGGGCACTGGCCAAAATAATAACGGGGGAACAACTCCGGACCCAGGTACGACACCCGACCCTGATCCAGCTCCCGATAATAATGGCAATCTTGGTGAAAGTGAAAATTGGACTACTGCAGAATTAGCAGTGGAGATGATGCATAGCAGCTCGTTTGATAGCGTTGTATACGGTCCTCAAGTGGTGTTGGATGATTTGGGTGGCAGTGTAATTAATATGCCCATGGCGCATCTCAGTAACAACACAAATAATTCAATTTCAAACATCGAAAATCATCTTGTCAGTAAAAATATAGATGGCAATTGGAATGATATTGTTGAGGGCACTGAATTGCTAACCGATTTATCTGGCAAAGCGATTATCGAAACGATTCGAGTGGTTTCTACAACCGGAAATCTTTATGGTCTCATTAGAGATGATACAAAACTTTATTTGGCGAGATTTTTAGCCAATGCGGGTTGGAGTAAAATGGAAATACCCGGCGTATCGGCCAATATGTTTCGTAATAATCTTCAGCTCATCAGCAATGATACAGGCATGGTAACCATTACCTGGCATGAACCATCTATCAACTGTTGTACGATTGATATTCATGCCAAACACTTCATGATTAGCAATGGTTGGTTTGAAACAGAAACATTATCGGTTGCAGCGCAAACTGTTTTAACACCACATTTTGTTGATGATGAGGGTAAGGTACATGCTGCATGGCTTGAAGAAAATCCAGACTTCAGTGTTGGTGGTTTTAATATGAAGCTATCAACTTATACACCCATGTTAGGTTGGTCAGACGTGATAGATGGCCCCAGTGGTCTGCGTAGTGCGCTGACTAAATCGATCAGTAGCGGCGACAATAAAATGGTATTAGTAACCAATTTACCGGCTAATACAATTGACGCTTACATCGTTCAGAATGATGGCAGCTGGAATTTGTTTACCAACATCAATGCAAAAGTTGAAAACGACGGTGTGCAACTAATACATCATCAAGATACACAAATTGTATCGGGTGGTGCGGATATGTTCATGGTGGTCTGGCGCGAATATCAACCCACAACCAATAATGAGTTTGAAGTGCGTTACATGACCGCTACAGTCCATCATATGTTGGACGCCAACACGGGTATGGCCATGTGGCATTGGGGCGCTCCGGTACAAGTAGGTGGAATGAACCAGGAAATTGAAAGCAATCTGCAGTTTGCCATGAATGATACGGGAAATGCCTATGCCGTGTGGACCAGTGTCGAGTCAAGCTCAAGCCTCAGTCATGTTTATGTTAATAAGGCGATGGCTGGCAGCGAATGGGAACAAATGCCCGAAAAACTTGCAGAGTATGATATCAATGCAGGGAGCGTGGCTGGTCATCCTGGTATTGCCATTAACGCAATAGGGCAGGTTGCAATAAGCTGGGACCAACACACCGCAAGCAGCAATATGTCCATGCATAAAATCTGGTATATAGAGAAGCGATAATTTTAAAGGTGGATGCGCTAAGTGCTTTTGATTGGGGTGAAAAATAAAAGGCTTGGTATTTAATATCTATCATAATATGTAGCTTATCCACCCTACGTTTAAGAAGCGGTGTAGGGTGGATATACCTAAGGGTATGAGTATACAGCGCATTCACCATTAGGTTGGGAACAAAGTAATTGCAGTTATTACTCGAAACAAAGTAGATTCGAAATTTCTCCAGTATTAAGAAAATACCTATTCCTACTGACTTTTCTATTATTAAGGAAGGATATTTTAACCTCGCTGTATGCCATATTACGTTCAGATCAAGATACACAAAGGTCACTTTCCATGGCGAAAAAAAACGATGAAAAGTTAGATCTGGAAGCTAAGAGGATTGTCGATCGAGAAAAATCGAAACCTTTGCGTTGGCACAAAAGAGTGGTTAATAATGAAGCCTGAATTTCTGCTGGAAAAAATATTGTAGTAAATCTCCTATCTAAAAAAACACAACGGTTGTATTTTATCGCATGGAAAAGTAAATTTTGCCGATGAATTAGCATTCATTGTTTTTTGATTCAAGTGGTAATGATGTGGTTCAATGATTTTAGACACCTTGTTAAGAGTGTAAACTTAACTTACGAGGTGGACAATGAGAAAACGAAACAAATATACGGATGAATTTAAACACGACGCTGTTGCCCTGGTGACAGAGCAAGGATACAAGGTTGTAGATGCAGCAAAGAGCCTGGGTATTAATGATAATAATTTGCGGCGTTGGATGGCGGAATTTAAACAGGAAAAGTCTGGTGAATGCTTGAGTGCAGATGAGCGCGATGAGCTTAAAAAGCTACGCAGAAAAGTCCGTGAATTAGAAATGGAGAAAGAAATCCTAAAAAAGGCCAGTGCCTACTTCGCGAAAGAAATGAAGTGAAGTATGGCTTTATACAAAAATGGTCTACAGATTATCCGGTGACATTGTTGTGCCGCATCCTGTTAATTAAACCCGGTAGCTATTATGCCTGGCGTAAACGGGATGCCAAAGTTATACCTGCAGAAGAATTAACACTTAGACGTCGTATGAAAGCGCTATTTGAGGCTTCCAGGGAAAGTTTGGGTAGCCGTACTTTGCGAAAAAAACTGCAAGCGGAAGGTTTTAATATCAGCCGCTATAAAACTCGCAAGCTAATGAAAGTAATGGACTTAAAAGTGAAATTGAAGCGTAAATACAAGGTCACAACAAACAGTAAACATAAGCTGCCTATTGCTGATAATGTGCTTAATAGACAATTTAATCCTGAAGCACCTAATCAGCGCTGGGGTACCGATATAACCTATATCTGGACACAAGAAGGTTGGTTGTATTTAGCCGTTGTCATTGATCTTTATTCGCGGCGCATCGTTGGTTGGTGTATTGATAAATTAATGACAACATCACTGGTTATCCGAGCCTTGATGATGGCGATTAATCTTAGGCAGCCTCCTAAGGGTTTAATTCATCACTCTGACCGAGGTAGTCAGTATGCTAGTCACAATTATCAAAAACTACTGAAACAAGCAGGTATGATTTGCTCGATGAGCAGGAAAGGTAATTGTTGGGATAATGCACCTGTTGAACGATTTTTTAGTAGTCTAAAACGCGAATTGATTGGTAATCAATTGTATCAAACTCGACAGCAAGCTAAAGCTGACATTCGAGAATATATGATGGTTTATTATAATTCAAAACGACTACATTCAACATTGGGATACAAAACACCAATGCTGTATGAAACTGAAAACGCTCTAGGTAAAGTGTCTAATATTTGTTGACCACATCAGTAAAGCATTTTGGGCAGATAAAACTCCATCATTTGCCGATAATAAATCTGATAAAAGTCGGTGTCGATAAACTTCAATATGGAGTATTTGATATAAAGAATTCTGAAACAATTATCACCACATCATCAGTCGGTAAACGATTTTCTTTTTAAACGCCAAAGGAATGCATGCTTCGCTAACAATATAAAACTTGTTAGGAACAAATCTCTGTCTTACAGACTCTGCCCGGATAAAACCTTCTTTGCTCCATTTTCCAGGGTGACACACACCTAATTTCCCGTATTTCTTGCCTTATCGTCAGGAATTGTCTCTTTTCAGACTGTGAAAAGGTTTAGGTTCTGCTAAATTTTGATTATGAGATTAAGGTTAGAGTTTCCATTTTCCATTCAAGTTTGTACGAATGTGGCTATACTGAAATGATATGTTGATGCTAATGACAAGAGTAGTGGATTGACAATGTTGGCCTTATAAGGACGATTTATGCAATTTTTCCTACGTCAAACGCTTTACATTATGGGGATTGGAGCGTTTATCGGGATATTTTTTATACCTAAAGTCGCTATCAGCGATTCAAATGTCATTGGTAATAATCAAAGAGGGGACATCAGAACAAATTCTATTCGGTTTACTGAACGGGAAAAAAAATGGTTAGCTGAACACCCCAAAATTCGTATTGGTACAATGAACGCATGGCCTCCCATGGATTATGTCGACAATAAGGGTGTGGCGCAGGGAATTGGTGCACGATATATCGAAGCGCTTAATCAACGTCTAAATAATTCATTGGTAGTCGTTCCGGGTGTGTGGGCTGATATATATGCTGCTGTACAGGAGAAGCAGCTTGATGCAATCATGGGGATTACGCCGAGAAAAGACAGACAGGCATTTTTTGAATTCACCGAGCCTTACATTGAAGTACCACATGCCATTTTTGCCGGAAAGGAATCTGCTCATCTAAGAAAGTTGGCAGACTTAAATGGAAAAAAAGTAGCGGCAGAACGCGATTTTTTTATTGTTAAATTATTACGAAAACAATACCCCGATGTAAAAGTTTTTGAGTACAAATCAACCAGCGATGCTCTCGATGCACTAACCAAAGGTGATGTCGATGCATACATTGGCAATCGTGCGGTGGCGATGTACATCATCGAAACCGAGCTCATCAATAATATAAAACAACATGGAAAAATAGATGAAACGTCATCAATCAATGCGATTGGTGTTCGTAAAGACTGGTCTATTTTACGCGATATTTTACAAAAAACACTTGATGACATAGGCCCAGAAGAGAATAGAGAAATACTTGCGAGATGGGATTATTCCAGGAATGAAGTCTCGGATGAATTCCAGTGGTCGATCAAAGAAAAGCAGTGGTTGGGATCACACCCGGTTGTTCGGATTGCGTTTGACGAAAATTATCCCCCCTACAGTTATCTAAATGAGAAAGGTGATTTTGTTGGAATAGCGGTTGATTATGCCAAAGAACTGGCTAATCGGGCGGGATTGTCTCTAGACATCTATCCCGATGGCGAGTGGAAGCAACTCTATGCTGCAGCTCAACGTAGAGAAGTAGATGTAATTGCGACGCTGGTAAAGCGTGAAGCTCGTAAAGAATGGTTTGAGTTTACCAGGCCCTATATATCGCTCGCTCAATATATTATTACCAATAAGGAGAACATGCAGTCCATCAATCGCCCTGATTTACTGGCAGGTAAAAAAGTGGCGTTGATTAAAGGTTACTCCATGACGCGAGTGATTCTTGAAGAAAATAAAAATATTCAGCCCTACTATGTCGATAATCTGGGTGAAGCGCTGGAAGCAGTTTCTGCTGGGCAGGCAGAGGCAACAATTGGTGCAATTGGTATGGCCAATTACTTGATTTCCCAAGCGGGGTTGGTGAACCTCGGGTTTGCTAGTCTGTATTCTAAAGGCCAATCTCAACAGCGATTTGGCGTTCGCAACGATTGGCCGGAACTTGCTTCAATTCTGGACAAATCCATGCAATCTCTTTCGGATACAGATGTCATTGATATTTTTGAGCGTTGGACACGTCCGGAAGTCGCCATCGCTGAAGCAGAATTGTTCGAAACAGTCATTAATCTGACTGATGAAGAACGTATCTGGTTATCAAACAACCCTGTTATCCGAACTGCTTCGGACCCAAGCTGGGCGCCGATAGAATTTCTTGATGAAAATGGGAATCCTCAGGGGATTTCCGCAAATTACATCACACGGCTAGAAGAAATACTCGGTATAAAATTTGATAGAGTTAAAAATCAATCATGGATTGAATTGGTTGAAAACTTTAAGAAAGGTGAAATCGACCTATTTACTTCGGTTAATCAAACACCGGATCGAGAAAAGTTTATTGATTTTACTGAAAGTTATACACAGTTTCCGATCGCAATTTTTAGTGGTCTGGATGCACCATTTGTGATTGATATGAAGGAGCTTCAAGGTAAAAAAATCGGTGTAGTTAAAGGATATGCGACTCAGGAACTTCTGGAAAATAATCATCCAACAATCAAACTGGTTTTAGCGAAAGACCCGGTTGCAGGGCTTGATCTATTGTCTCGCGGTGAGATTGACGCCTATGTGGGTAACATACTAGTCACAAATTATTATATTGGAAAACTGGGTTACACGCATATCAAAGTTGTTGGTAAAACACCATTTCAATACGATCAAAGTATGGGAGTACGGAAGGATTGGCCAATATTAACTGCAATATTGAATAAAGCGCTAAACTCAATTTCTGAAACTGAAAAAAATACGATCTATAATCAATGGATAGGAGTGCGTTTCGAACATGGGTTTGACTATACATTATTATGGAAAGTCTTACTGGTTGTCCTAATTCTGTTTTTAATATTTGTCTATTGGAACCGAAAACTTTCAATACTAAATAAACAACTGGTTCTTGCCCACGATCAGGAAGAAAAAGCGCGTAAAACGGTCGAACGTGTCAATGAACAACTAAAAATGATGGACAAACTTAAATCGATGTTTATTGCTTCTATGTCGCATGAGCTACGTACTCCACTCAATTCAATTATTGGTTTCAGCGGTCTTTTGTTGCAAGGTGTATCGGGAGAGCTTGAAGAAAAGCAAAAAGACAGCATCCAACGTATCAATCGAGCAGGCAATCATTTGCTAAGTTTAATATCGGATGTCATCGATATATCAAAAATAGAAGCTGGTCGTGTTGAAGTTTTTCCTGAAAAATTCCCCCTAAAAGACGTTGTTGATGAGGCAATAGAAAGCATTCGACCACAAGCAGATGCTAAAGCAATGAAAGTTGAAGTGATAGCGGATCGCTGGGTGGAAATGAATACGGATCGAAAGCGCTTGTTGCAATGCTTGTTAAACTATCTTAGTAATGCGGTTAAGTACTCTGAGCGGGGGATAATCACATTCAGTGTTTTAAATAAGAGAAATTCTATAAAGATTTCGGTTGCTGATAAAGGAATTGGTATCGCAGAAAAAGATATGTCGAGACTGTTTGATGCGTTTGAACGTATGGATTCACATTTACGCGTAAAAGCGGGCGGCACTGGCTTAGGGTTATATCTGACAAAAAAAATCACGACAGAATTACTACAAGGTACGGTCTCTGTTGAAAGTCGTCTTAATGAAGGTAGTACATTTAGTTTGGATATACCAATTAGTATAAACAACGGAGCAAATAGTGGTTGAAGAAAAAAAGCAAACAGCACTGATTATTGAGGATAATGAAGACAATATGGTCTTGATCAGTACTTTTCTTGAGAATGCAGGCTATTTATTTTTCTGGGCACAAAACGGTGAACAAGGAGTTTCAATGGTTGCGGAAAATAGACCGGACTTTGTTATTCTTGATATACAACTTCCGGATATTTTAGGTAACGAAGTCCTAAATAGAATACGTGCACTTGATTCATCGATTTCGAATGTGCCTGTTATTGCAATGACATCCTATGCTATGTCGGGTGACAGAGAAAAGCTGCTTGCTGCCGGATGTGATGGATATATCGAAAAACCGATTGACCCCATGCGGGTGATTAGTCAGATTAAAGAAATATTGCTTGAGACTTCATGAAAATATTAATTGTTGAAGATACCGAAGATTCTCGAATCATGCTGGAAATGACTCTGGCTGCAGAAGGTTATGAAATTGAAAGTGGCACAAACGGCATAGAAGCATTAAAACTGGCACAGAAATCACCGCCGGATTTAATAGTTTCAGATATTATGATGCCGGAGATGGATGGCTTTGAATTGTGTCGTCAAGTCAAAAATGATCCACAATTAGGAAAAATACCCTTTATTTTCTATACTGCTACTTACACCGAGCGACAGGATGAAGAACTGGCGTTTGCGCTGGGTGCAACACGATTTATCATCAAACCCACTGAACCTAAAGTTTTAGCCAGAATAATTCGAGAAGAAATTGCTTCTTTAAAGACTCAGGACTCACCTGTTGTTCATGAATTAAATAAAGCTGATCTCGAAATTGAAGATATGCATCTTCAATCTGTTAGTCGAAAGCTTGATAAAAAAGTCAAGGAACTGGAATTAGAACGAGAGGCACTCAGAAAAAGTGAGAGGAAATATCGACAGCTTGTTGAATCAGTTCAAGACTATTATTATTTCTACACGCGAAACAAAGCGAATATATTTACTTATGTTAGTCCTTCAATTGAAATTATTCTTGGATATACTCCGGAAGAATTCCTCACTCATCATTCAACATTTTTAACCAATAATCCCATCAATAAAAATGCTGAACACTGTGTGAAGTTAGGTATTCAAGGTAAAGAACAGGCACCGTACGATGTTGAAATGATTCACAGGAACGGATCTCTTCGTTGGTTGGAGATTAAGGAAATTCCGATTTTTGATAATATGAATAATATAAGTCATATCGAAGGAATTGCTCACGATATAACTGAAAGAAAGCAATCTGAAGCGATGTTGCGGCAAAGTCAGAAGATGGATGCGTTAGGGAATCTTACAGGTGGTATCGCGCATGATTATAATAATATTCTAGGGATAATACTCGGCTATACCGAGCAACTTGATGACTATCTGGGTACAGATGAAAATATTTCTAAGTTTACACATGCAATAAGGAACGCAGCCAATCGAGGTTCGAAGCTGACTAAAAAACTCCTACAATTTTTGAAATATAGTACTCACAATGCGATTTCACTGGATGTAAGTAAAGTGATTCACGAGCAAGAATTTATATTGAATAAATCGCTGACTGATGGCAATAAAATTTATTTCGAACTGGATGATGATTTGTGGCCAGTATTTGTCGACAAAGATGATCTGGAAAATGCCATCCTTAATATTTGTATAAACGCGATCCACGCGATGGTGAAAAATGGCGAGTTAAATATAAAAACAAGTAACGAATCACTAAATGGGGTAGAAGCAGAGGCGCTGAATCTTAATCCTGGTGATTATGTTCGATTGAGTATTTCTGATACAGGTTGCGGTATGGATGATACCACCATAGAAAGAATGTTTGATCCTTTTTTTACAACAAAAGGTGAAAAAGGAACCGGATTGGGTTTAAGCCAGGTTTATGGCTTTTTGAAACGAAGTGGTGGAAGCATTAAAGTCAATTCGGTAGTAGGAAAAGGAAGTCGTTTTGATCTTTATTTTCCGAGAAGCCATCAAACAATTAGCGAACCCATGCCCAATAGAAAAGAAGCTGATATTTATGGTGAGTTAAATCAAACTCTATTGGTGGTAGACAATGACCCTGCAATGATTGATTTTATTGATGATGTCATGAATAAGCAGAGATATCATGTGTTGACCGCAAGTGGTGGAGATCAGGCTTTGGCGATACTTAAACAGGAATCAGTGGACTTGTTAATATCTAATGTTTCCATTCCCGACAGGAATGCTTATCAACTCGCAGAGCAGGTACAGAAATTCTACCCCGAAACAAAAATACAACTCATTGGTGAAGCAATTGACGACCAACAGAAGTCAATGCGGAACAGTATTATTTACCAAAATATTTTACGTAAACCATTTACTGAAAACACATTAATTAGCCGAGTAAAAAAAATATTGGGGACAACCGATGTCGGCAAAGATAATCTTAGCGGAAGAAATATACTGGTTATGGATGATGATGAAGATTTTAGAGCGTTATTTAAAGTAAATCTTGAAAAACTGGGGTGTAACGCCATACTTGCCTCCAATGGTAACGATGCTATTGAATTGTACCAGCAATCATTGGACACGACTGAAAAAATTGATGCTCTGATTCTTGATCTCACAATTCCTGGTAGCTTTGGTGGTACTGTGGTGGCTGAAAAAATTCGTGCGTTAAATTCTGATGTGAAAATTATTGTTTCAAGTGGCCATGCAAAAAGTTCGGAAATGATGAATTATCAGGATCATGGTTTTTCTGCTGCAATTTCAAAAGATGTTAATCGACAACAAATAAAACAGATTCTCGAACAAGTTTTTTTATAACTTATAGAAACCCTGAGATGATAAGTAACTTCCCATGAAAATAATCTGGTAAGTGATGTCAAGTTAGCTGTGTTAATTCACAAGTGAAAAAATAAATAGATGTTGCAGTGTATCTAGCTCTCGTGTTACGAACCTAAAACATCAATCCTAGTTGCAATCCCGCTATCCATTTAGTTTCCATTTGAGGTCCCCAGAGATTTTGATAGACCGGGATAATAAACTCCAAAGTGGCACTATACATTTGATCTTTGCTGTGAAATTTTAATGCGGCACTGACGTCAATTCGTGTACCACCATATGCTGTTGCATCTGCCGCGGGCGACATATTTTTATTCTTATCGATTTCCGGATCAAAACCCTTGATTTGCTCCTGTGAACGATAAGCCAATTTGCTTGTAGCGTTTGCAAAATTAGAAAAATTCCAACGTGCCCAACCATCAAATAAAAGTACATTTCCTAATTTATAATCATTTTCATTGGTATTTAACCGTGCAGTATATTCATAACTGCCACCCCAGCCGATTTTACCTGATGCATCCTGGTAACTGATGCCTTGTTTTAGTTCATAGGATCCCGATCCCATCTGCATGCCATAGGGGTAGCGCACGTTTTGTTCTGTATTTCCGGCAAAATGTGTCATGGGGCCTTCATGCTCAATACCGCCTGTAGGCAAGCTAATCCCTACATTAAAGGTCATTTTATGTGGCCCCTGAAACATGGCGGAAACAACCGTATCTGCGATGCCGCTGGTTTTCATGGTGGATTTTGTGCCATCAAATGAATACATGCCCATCTCATTATCCATGTAGTGTAACATCAGCATCAACATGGACTTATCGGTGACACCATACATGGCCATGAGCATATGCATTTGCATGGTCATGCCATCGGGTGCCATCATGTATCCGTAATCGCCGTTTTGATCTGTGAGTTCAGTGAGTGAAATATCATTACCGGAATCCTGCATACCGTCCATATACATATGCGAGAATTTGTAATCAAACATCCACATACCTGCGCCGTGGTGCCCGCCGTGGCCATGATGTCCATGGTGACCTGAATGGTCACCACCACCGCCACTGTTGGACATTAATACGCCATTTGGCATCAAATGATATCCCGGTGGCGCAATTGCCGTAGCCGGATCATTAGCCATTAGCGTACCATTCGGCATTTTATGAAAACCAGGCGGCACTTCATCAGGTTTGAGTTCTAAAATTTCCTGCTCATTTACCAGTTCAATATCATCATCCAGTTTGATCAGCGTACCGTTTCGACGCAAATAATAACCGGGTGGTGCAACAGAAGTGGATGGATCATTCGCCATGATTTTTCCGTCTGGCATTTTGTGAAATCCCGGTGGTACTTCATTGGCGCTGCAAACAGCTGTGTTAAATGACATATGTAGTAGGGCATATGCCACAGCAATTGACGAAATCCTGCGCGGAAATCGCTGATAAGATAAATACTTCATTATCCCTCCCCGGAATGACTCGCAACAAAAAACAGGTTATGCTTAATCTAATTCAAAAACTTATTTTTAATCTGAAAAACATAAAAAGGTGACGTAATTGTTATTGTGAATATTGCTGACTTTCTTAGTATTGAAAAGCAATGAACAATCCAAAATGTAATCAGTCATAATTATTTTTACCCAAGGAAGAAATTTAATGCCTAAAACCATAACACCCATCACTGATGAGCTTTACCAATATATGACCGATAGCTGGTTGCGCGAGTCTGAAATATTGGCCGAATTGCGAGATGAAACAGCGAAACTCAGCGAAGTATCTGCCATGCAAATATCACCTGACCAAGGTCAGTTTATGGCATTTATGGTGAAATTAATGAATGCAAAAAAGATATTGGAAATTGGTACATTTACCGGATACAGCGCGCTGGCTATGGCAATGGCGACGCCAGATGATGCAAGCATAACTTGCTGCGATGTGAGTGATGAATGGACAAGCATTGGCGAAAAGTATTGGAAAAAAGCAGGCGTAGATAACAAAATTGAATTACATTTAGCGCCCGCCCTCGAAACTTTGAGCCGCTTGCAAGAAAACGAAAAAAATAGTTTTGATTTTGCATTTATCGATGCGGATAAGTTGAATTACGATGCCTACTACGAAGCCTGTTTTTTGCTAATACGTTCTGGTGGTGTCATTGCAATCGATAATGTGTTTTGGGGTGGCTGGTCAGCCGACTTGAGTCAGCAGGATGAAGATACAAAGGCCATACGTGCATTAAACCAAAAACTGCATTCAGATGAACGTATAGACTTATCTATCGTGCCTATTGGTGATGGTTTGACTTTGGCGCGAAAGCGATAAACCTGCTGGTTTTATTTCGCTACTGGCTGTGGGTGCAGATTCTTTGCTTGTCAACGGAGTAGGCACCACTCCGTTGACGACATGATGTGATTTAAGCGTTGGATTTAATTTTACAATGTAAACGCACGTAAGACCCAAGCAGTTTGGGTAAAACCAGCAAGCGAGAGTTATTCATGTCTAAAGTTTGAATTTCATGTGTACGTGCAGCTTCATGAATTGTTTTATGAATTTTTTGCCGCTCAATATCAGAACTGGCCTTTAAGCCAATATGACCCAACGCTTCACAGCGCTGTTTGGCGGCGCGTTTTTGTTTGAAATTGATGAACGGTAAAATGAGCTCGGTGGTTTTATCGTTTACCGATATTTTTAGTCCACGAATTTCGCTTGATGCGATCCAGGCATTATTTTCCTGTTGCCAGTTTTTTACTTTGAATATTTTGTTCTGTTCAGAAATACCATCGCGTATTTTTGTTGGGTCATAATTTGCCCCAGCGTGACTTGATAATGAGAATAGACCAATCAGCAGTAAAACAGAGGAATTAATGTGCATTTTTTATAATATCCGGCTCAAAAAATAATGAGAAAAAGTTCAATATTCGTGTAGCTGGAGGCTAAATTATCAAAGCTTGTGAACAATGTGAAGTAATAACCGATTTAAATGTCAGAATGCGACTAGAAATTAATCAATTGCCGGGAAAATTTTGATTTTATGCGTTTGCTGATAGTAAAACCGGTTGTAACGTTTTTGGGGTTAATGAAATATTCGATGTAAAATACAGCAATATTAATGATGTGGCGTAATAAAAACAGTATGTTACGTGGTTATTCTAACTTAATTGTCATTTGCGGGTGGATATAGGCATAATTTGCGCGAATGATACCGGGAGTAAACAATTAATGAGCATTGAACAAAGCCTTTCACAACGCGGTAATGCAAAATGCGAACTGTGCGCATCGGAAAACAATTTAACCGTTTTTCTGGTTCCACCAGCTGAAGAAACAAACATTGATAACAGCATCATGATTTGTTCGGTGTGCAAATCACAAATTGAAAATCCCGACACATTGAATGTGAATCATTGGCGTTGTCTGAATGACAGTATGTGGACGCCTGTGCCTGCCGTTCAAGTTATGGCCTGGCGACTATTAAAGCAACTTTCTACAGAATTCTGGGCGCAAGATCTGCTGGATATGCTTTATTTGGACGAAGAAACCCAACAATGGGCGGAAGCCACAGCCAGTGAGAGTGATGAGGTTTCTTCTACCTTGGATAGCAATGGCAATGTCTTAAATACTGGCGATACGGTTACACTAATCAAGGATCTTGAAGTCAAAGGTGCAAATTTCACCGCTAAACGTGGTACAGCAGTACGCAATATTTCCCTCACATCTAATCCCGAGCATATCGAAGGTCGAGTGAACGGTGTGCGAATTGTTTTGTTAACCAAGTTTTTGAAGAAATCAAACTGAGTTAGATCTCACGCTTTAGTTTTTATCAGGATTTGCCCTAAACTTGTTAATCAATCAAGTGTTCAAAAACTTCCGAGGATAACTGGAGTGCACCCATAAATTTTCACCCAACGATAAGATTTCACATCTTGCTTCGATTATTTGTTTTGCAAAATTACTACCCGACTCAAAACCAAAATATGCACCACTAATCGTTGCGGTAATGCGCTTAGAGGTGTTGTCGTACAAGGCCCTTGTGCTTAATCCTGCCTGCAATTCGGCTAATTTTTGCTGACCATCGGGTGAGTTCAATAATAAACAAGTCACTTCAATGGCCGTTTTACGATTGAAATAAGTGGATTTTCCCTCTTTATGGGTGCCACGTACATGGCGGAACACATGGCCTACGTCTTTTGCACCAGGGTATTGAAAGTCGCTGGGCACATTGGGATTACGGTGTTTGGTTTTGATATTTTTTTGATTAAATTGTGCATTTGTTACGTCGTTTCTTACCAAACGGTATTGGTTAATATTCAAATTATCCGCCAGGTCAATTGCTGCTTGTGTTGAGTTAAAGTCGTATGTTTTTACCAGACTCATGCTATAGCCCCCCTATTTGATAGCTTGTTTATTGCTCAGTGCATTATATGAAAATTTCGGGATATTAGGTGTTACGCACTTCACTGAGTTAAATCTACTATTATTAAAATGATAAATAAAGTTCTGCCACACCCATATATTTGCTATGAACAAACAAATAACCTCACAAAAATGCAATTTTGAGCGAAGAAGATTCCTGCGCCACATGATGCTTGCCGCGGGTATTGCGAGTTTTAATCCGCGTTTACTGGCTGCACCCACTGGCTTAATAAGCAAGAAAATTCCTTCAAGCAATGAACCGCTGCCCGTCATTGGAATGGGCAGTTGGCAAACGTTTGATGTGGGAAATGATGAATTTGCCTTACCTGTGCGGCTTAATATATTGAAAACGTTTTTCAATATGGGTGGAGCAATTATTGATTCGTCACCCATGTATGGCAATTCTGAAAAAGTGATTGGATACTGCCTCGAATCCCTGAAAAATAAACAAGCCCTGTTTTCTGCCACCAAAGTTTGGGTGCATGGTCAATGGATGGGTAAGCAACAAATGAAACAATCGCGTTACTTATGGGGCGTGGAAAATTTTGATTTAATGCAAATCCACAATCTGTTGGACTGGCAAGTACATTTACCTACGCTAAAGGAATGGAAAAAACAAGGCAAAATTCGTTATATAGGTGTAACAACATCTCATGGTCGGCGCCACACCGAGCTCGAAAGAATACTGCAAAAGGAATCTTTGGATTTTGTACAATTCACTTACAACATTATTGATCGTGAAGTGGAGCAACGTTTGCTACCCCTGGCGGCGGAACTCGGCATAGCTGTTATCATCAACCGGCCTTTTCAGGGTGGGCGTTTATTCAACTATGTAAAAAATAAAAAGCTACCATCATGGACTAAAGAATTTGATTGTGAAAACTGGGCGCAATTTTTTCTGAAATTTATTGTTTCTCATCCACAGGTAACATGCGCCATTCCCGCAACCTCTCAAGTGGCACATATGCAGGAAAACATGGGTGCTTGTTATGGTCGCTTACCTGATGCGAAAATGCGACAGCAAATGATTGAATATTTCGGATGAGTCTTTAAAGGTTTAACGACATACAAATTGCCGATGAAGCTGCATCAGCCGCATTTGCCAGGCAGTCGACTAATGCTTTTCCAATGCTTGAATATTCCCGTTTACAGCTATTAATAAAATCCTGTTTTGAAACTGTGGCAAAATTTTCCAGGCTACTTAACGCATGGTTGAGTTCTGCAGGATTGCTTTGGCGAGCTTTATCACTACTTTTTACCATTTTTATCCATTGCGGTGCAAAACTTTTCATATTCGAATAAGCGTTGCTGCAAACACCAGTTACATCAGTATGGTTGGCAGCGTTGGTGTGAACACCTTGTTTAAAGCGGTTTTGTATTTGTTGATGTGGAATAGGGCTTTTATTTACAACGGCATCCTTGCCAACATAAATATCCACAGTCTGTTTTTCAACATTGGCAGAAGGCCGGTCACCAAAATGTACATTGCCATTTTCGTCAGTCCACTGATAAATTTCCGCCGAAAGCAGCTGAGACCAACATAAAATAAGTATCAGTAAGTAAGATTTCATTTTGTTGGTTTATCTACAATCACTGCTGTCCCACATTTTTAAAACCCAGCCATCTTAATCTGGCGTGGATCAAATTTGGGTGGCGGTGGTTCTTGTCGTAAAAGCGCCAATAAATCTCTTCTCTCAAATAAATTCAACTGTAGT
>Ga0316207_10001799_pt1 | contig 24482 bp, 23 predicted proteins | sample 6weekpyrite_MG_FD_204943 | JGI IMG/M metagenome (GOLD analysis project Ga0316207, IMG submission 204943) | Microbial mat bacterial communities from mineral coupon in-situ incubated in ocean water Damariscotta River, Maine, United States -... | ecosystem: Environmental > Aquatic > Marine >... | reverse complement strand
CGTTAAATGGCGAATAACAAGATTATGCAAAATCAGGTATAAAAAGATGACAACCGCCAATGTTTCAATGGCGTTGTTCGCAAGAATTTCAAGGCTGCGTTCAAAAACCCGTTGCTCGGCCCCTTTGGCGTCAATGATAACTTCCAGTGTACCCAACAACAAATCCTGGCCACGAAACCGATACTGCAAAGGGTAGGTTTTGGTGATGGCTTTGTCTTTGGGTTTTTCACCGGTAGAAACCAAAGGCTTTCCGTTTTCATAAATCGCCACATAGCGGATATCGCGAAGGCTGGTCATGCCTTCGATCAGTATTTGCAACCGCCTTGTATCGGTGACCCACACCCCATCGGTTATGGATTTGATATACAGTTCACCAATTTGTTTGAATTCGCGACCAATGTCGGCGGTAATCCGTATATAGTCACGCCACACCTGCACGGATGTGATCAATATTGCAATCATAATACTGCACAAGGCAATGTAGATCACCGCACGCCGGGCAACAGACGATGTTTTCGCGGTTTTCAGGTTATTCATTGCGGCTGTATTTTTTTTCAAGGGCGTTCAGTTTTTCGTCATAGATGCCTTCGGCTTTGATCTCCTTCAGGGCTTTATCCAGTCCGGGGATCAGGTTTTTATGTTTCCTGTGAAGGAATAAATGCATATTTTTTTGCATCAAAGGTGGCGACATCTGAATGCCACCCTGTTTCCTCCTGAAAATAACGTCCTGCCCCAGCAACTTGCTTAACAGCACCGCATCGACCCGGTTTTTTTCAAGTAACGCAAACAATTGCCCGGTATCTTTGGCAATAATCGTTTTCGTCTGTTTCGGGATGTTGATTTCAAAAATTTTCCAGCCTTTGATGTAAGCCACCGTTAACGGTTTCAGATCATCCCATCCCCTGATTTCAAGAGACGGGTTTTTGGTAAAGGCAACAAATTCCTGAATGAATATTGTCTCCGGCACGGGGATCAGATTTTTGTAAATTTTTTCCATGCCTTCTATGCGGATCAATTCGCCGTCAATGACGCCGCTATTGGATGATCTCAGCGCCCGTTCCGCTGGTAAATGTATAATATCAAGGTCAAGGTTATTGCGTTTGAACATTTGTTTGGCGATGGTATCGAGAAAACCGTCCTGTGCCCGGGTTGATAAAGGCGGGGTCGCCGCCGTGCTCAATGTCAGCGTTTCGGTTTGCGCCGACAACGGTGAAAAGGACAAAACGAACAGGGTTACGGTGACGACAATCAGCGATACAAAAAACGGCAACGGTTTTTTTGCCCGCAGACGAAAGGCACGACAACAATTCCGGGGTGGGCAAAGTCTGTACTGGCGCATACGAAGATCCTTGATAAATTCTTCGTCCTAAAAAACTTCTATAACATCCATCCCCAAGCTTTTAACACCTCAAGATTGACCTATTTAACCAAGCCTGTAAAGGTGTATTTCCACAACAAACATATGGGTTTTTCCCGTTAATATCTTGTTGTTGATTGCCGTTACAGGATAGATTGAGCAGGCGGGGTGTTTTTCGGGGAAAAGGAAAATTTTTATGAATTTGGGTCTTAAGGTCGCGGATAAGGGGCGTCACGCCACATGGCTGGAACTGTTTTATGATCTGATTTATGTGGTGGTAATTGCCAAGCTCGCCCATATTCTGGTGGCGCCTTATGGCGATGCGCTGACTTTGGCCGGGTTCGGTAAATTTTTTGCCCTGTTTTTGCCGGTGTGGTGGGCGTGGACCGGACACACGATGTTTGCCAACCGTTTTGACCCGGATGACGCCACGCACCGGGTTCTGACATTGCTGCAAATGTTCGGTGCCGTTTTGATGGCGATTTTCATTACCAAGGCCTTTGACAAGTATGCCGTTCCCTTTGCCCTCAGCTATGTTTTTGTCCGTGGGGTATTGTTGATAATGTACGCACGGGTCTATGTTTCAAATCCGGAATTAAAATCAGTAAGCGGACGGTTTTTGTGCGGATTTTCTCTGGGTGCCGGATTGTGGCTGATATCGGTTTTTGTCCCGCCACCCTACCGCTATGCTTTATGGGCATTGGGATTGCTGGTGGATTTTGCTACGCCCTGGATTTCCAACCGGATATTATCAAAAGTGTCCGTTCATGCGTCCCACTTGCCGGAACGGCTGGGCTTGCTGACCATCATCGTCATGGGCGAAGCCGTTTTAAGCGTAACCACGGGATTATCGGACGCCACATGGTCCTTGTCCGCTGTTATCGCTGCCGTTTCAGGGTTTTTATTGATCGCCAGCGTGTGGTGGCTTTATTTTGACGCGCTGGAACAATCCCTGATGGGCGGCGAATACAAATCCGGGCAATTGGCGATTTATGGCCATTTGTTTGTTTATCTGGGGCTGGTGACCATGGCCGCAGGCATTCAGCATGCTATTCTGCCAAAAATCCCGGCCCGGGAAATCGGCTGGCTGATATCAGGGGGCCTGTTGATGTTTTTAATTCCCCTGCAATTTATACATGGGCTCAGAATAACCGGACGCGGCCGGCATTATTTTATTTCAAGAAATATCATTCTTGATGCGATCCTTGTGGCGCTTGCGGTTTACACCCCTGCAATCGGAGCATCACAAACTCTTGTTTTGATTGCGGTGATTTATACGATCTATGTCATTATTGAAACCCGGTACGGATTGATGCCGGTTATACACAAACAACAGGAAACCGAACAATGATGGATGTTTATTTCTGGACCACACCCAACGGGTATAAAGTCTTGATGATGCTGGAAGAAACCGAGCTGGATTACACCCTGCACGGCGTCAATATTTCAACAGGGGACCAATTCAAACCGGAATTCCTTGAAATATCTCCCAACAACCGCATACCGGCTTTGGTCGATCATGACCCGAAAGACGAAGCCGGGCCATTGTCCGTTTTCGAATCCGGTGCCATTCTGGAATATCTGGGCGACAAAACCGGCCAATTCCTGCCGGGCGGTATCCGGGCGCGCTATAATGTGTTGCAATGGCTGTACTGGCAAATGGGTGGATTGGGTCCCATGGCCGGGCAGAACCATCATTTTTCACAATACGCACCTGTTGCCCTTGATTATGCCATCAACCGCTATGTCGATGAAACGGCAAGGCTTTACGGTGTCCTTAACAAACAAATCGGGGACAGGGACTTCATCACGGAAAATTATTCCATTGCCGATATGGCCTGTTATCCGTGGGTGGTGTCCCATGAAAAACAAAATCAGGATTTGAACAATTTTCCCAATGTGAAACGCTGGTTTGAAAACGTCAAGGCCCGCCCGGCAACCGTTCGCGCCTATGCCAAAGGCGCTGCCATCAACAACAACCCGACCGTCAGCGAGGATGCCAAGAAAATCCTGTTCGGGCAAAATGCCGCGACGGTGCGTTAACTATCCGGTGCCAGAATTTGTTCGAGCAAGCCGTGACTGCTGTTGAGGCGCGATTTCCATAATTGCCGCTCGGCGGCTTCCCTGAAACGTTCGGCCATTTCCTTTAACGCCGCCGGGTTATGTTTTTCCATGAAATCCCTGACGTTGTCATCCCCCAGATAGGCTTCGAACAGTTGATCAAAATGATGGTCACGAACGGCCCCCGTCGTCGCGGAAAAAGCAAACAGGTAATCCACCGTGGCGGTCATTTCAAACGCACCTTTGTAACCGTGACGCATGACGCCTTCGATCCATTTGGGATTGGCGGCCCGGGCGCGGACGACGCGGGCAATTTCTTCATCCAGTGTGCGAATGCGGGGGGTTTCAGGCCGGGAATGATCGTTGTGATAAACCGTGGGACGGGTGCCGGATAAATGATGCACGGCTGCGGTCATGCCGCCTTCGAACTGATAATAATCATCCGAATCGAGGATATCATGTTCCCGGTTGTCCTGATTATGAAGTACGGCATCGACCGATTGAAGGCGTTTTTCAAACCATTCGTGGCGCGCGTCCCCGTCTGATCCGCCGCCGTATGCATAGCCGCCCCACGCCACATAAGCGCGGGCCAAATCGCTTTCATCCATCCAGCCTTTCTCGTCGATCAAGGCTTGCAACCCGGCCCCGTAAGCGCCCGGTTTTGATCCGAACACCCGGGTGGCCGATTGTTGCCGGGCTGATTTCCCATCCATGCCGGACCGGATCATGTGATCCCGGTCTTCGCGGACCCGTGCGGCCAGCGGGTTGGTGGCCGCGTCTTCATCCAGTTCAGCCACATCACGCACGGCGCTGTCGAACAAATCAATCAGACCCGGAAAAGCATCCCTGAAAAACCCGGAAATGCGTAACGTCACATCCACGCGCGGGCGCCCCAATACGCTTGCCGGCATAATTTCAAACCCCGTGACCCGGCGCGACGCTGCATCCCATGTGGGTTTGACGCCCATCAATGCCAACGCTTGCGCGATATCATCGCCGCCGGTACGCATATTCGATGTCCCCCACGCGGATACGGCCAATGTTTTCGGCCAGTCCCCCGTGTCCTGTAAATGGCGTTCCATCAACAACGTCGCCGATTTCCAGCCCAGTTGCCACGCTGCCGGGGTCGGCACCGTGCGGCTATCAAGCGAATAAAAATTGCGGCCCGTCGGCAACACATCGGGACGGCCCCGGGTCGGGGCGCCGGACGGCCCCGGTTCGACAAAATGCCCGGCCAATCCCGTTAACAGGCCTTCTATTTCCGCACTGCCACAGGCTTGGACGGCGGGGCGGATATCGCTGTCCAGTTTGCCGAGCACCATTTCTGTTGCCGCCCATGACGGATCGGGAAGCCGTTCGCCGGAGACCAGTTCGGCGGCCAACAATTCAATGCGTTCTACGGTGTCACCATTGGACCGCCACGGATCACCGGGTAAAATATTTTGCAAGTCTTCAGGTCGGGGGCCATGCCATGGATCCGCGGGCGTCATATCCAGTGGATCAAAGCCCAGTTTCAAATCACCCGCAATAGCCCGGTGCAAGGATTGATCGCCGTCTTTACCATGGCCGCGCGGCACCCGCACCAGCGCCACCAGCAAATCGGTCAACAATCGCCCCGACGGGGATAAGCCAAAAATATGCAGACCATCGCGGATTTGCATTTCTTTCAGTTCACATAAAAAATTATCCAGTTTGGATAAAGCCAAATCATCGTCGTCATCGGTTTCAATGGCGCAGTCATCATCAATACCCGTGGCCCGGCACAAGGCCAGAATATCTTTTTTCAACACTTTCAGGCGTCTGGGATCGACCCCGGCGGCTTCATAGTATTCATCAACCAATTGTTCCAGATCACGCAAGGCCCCGTAACTTTCCGCCCGCGTCAAGGGCGGCGTCAAATGATCAATGACAACCGCCTGTGCCCGGCGTTTGCCTTGCGTTCCTTCACCCGGATCATTGACAATAAACGGGTATAAATGCGGCATGGGGCCAAGGGCGACTTCGGGGAAACAATCCCGGGACAGGGCCAATGCTTTGCCCGGCAACCATTCCAGATTGCCGTGTTTGCCCATATGGATGATGGCGTGGGCGGAAAATTCATGGCGCAACCACGCGTAAAAAGCAAAATAGGAATGCGGCGGCACCAGATCCGGACTGTGATAGGTTTGGGTGGGATCAATATTATAGCCCCGCGCCGGTTGCAGTCCAATCGCCATATTGCCCGAAACAAAGGCCGGAATGGCAAAGCGTCCGCAATCAACGTCACCGGGCACATAAAACGGATCTTCTTCGGCTACGCCCCAGCGGTCCAGCACGGCTTTTTGCACCGCATCCGGAAGGGTGGCAAAAAACATCTGATAATCCGCCATCGAAAGGGTTTCCGTTATTTCGCGGCGGTGCAGGTTTTTAAAATCGTTGGTCGGGCCGGATTGCATGCGTTCGATTAATTGATCACTGGTTTCGGGCAATGCCCCCGTTTTATAGCCGGTTGCGTCCAGCGCCTTTAAAACCTGCAGCATCGCAGCCGGGGTATCCAAGCCGACACCGTTGCCCATACGCCCATCACGGTTGGGATAATTGGCGAGAACAAAAGCCAGCCGTTTTTTGTCCGTTGCCGTTGTTTTCAGTGTCACCCAGCGTGCCGCCAATTCGGCAACGAAATCGATACGGTCCCCGATGGGGCGGTAATAGACAATATCGGTCTGACAGTTATCGTCCCGCAACAGCCCCGCTTTGAACGACACGGCGCGGGACAAGACGCGGCCATCGACTTCGGGCAAGGCCACATTCATGGCAATATCGCGGGCGGATAACCCGCGTGTTGATTGCCGCCAGTCGTCTTCGGCCCCGCCTGAAAACACCACTTGCAAAAGCACCGGCGGCGATCCCGGCAATGCGTCAAACGGCGTTTTTGTGCGCACGCTGCCGGCCGTGGAAACGGCAAACCCGGTTGCGTTCAGGATCACATCCGGCGTGGTTTTCAACAACACGGTTTCCAGCATGGCGGCGGCAACCGCATCCTTTAAACTGGCCACATAAACCGGCACCGGATTCAGTCCCTGTTTTTTCAAGGCGTTGATCAAACCATCGACCGCGTCCAGATTGCCGGCCTGCAACAACGCCCGGTAAAAAACGATGGCTACGGAACGGGCACCCGCTTGCCACCGGCTTTCAAGACTTTCAACGCTGATGGCGTCCAGCCCCGGCCAGTATAATCCGGCCCGTGGCAAAGGCACCGGTTCCAGCCAGAGTTCATCCCCACCGATCAAGGATGCCGCATAATTTAAAAACTGTAACGTATTTCCCGGCCCGCCACAGACAAAATATTGCCATAACCTGTGATGAACATCGGTCGCTGTGTTTGACAGGCTGGCCAATTCCGCATCCGGTTGATCATCCCCCGGCAGCAAAGCCAGCATGATGTTTTTTTTCCGGCAGACTTCGGCCACGCGTTCGACCCCGAACGGCCAATAACCGCGCCCGCCCAACAGGCGCACCACCACCAGTTTGGCATGGGCAATGATGTCCTCACAATACAAATCGACCGACATGTTATGGCCCAGATGCAACAGACTTGCGAGCCTGAGCGAAGGCGCGTTCTCGTTTTGCCCCAGTTTTATCGTTTGCGCCTGAGCCAGTAATTTCAGTTCGCTGTCGGCCGCCGACAGAACAACAATGTCGCCGGGGGTCTGTCCCAAATCAACGGCCTCGGTACCGTCACTGACAGTTCCCGGCTGGGCGGCGAGCAGGTGCATAATGGCATAAACCTTTTATTCAGCGGCGGCGCTGGCCGGTTTGGGAGAAGACAGGGCTTCCCGGATCTGATCTTGGTCAAGTCCGGTTTCGCCGATTACCACCAACCGGCTGATGCGGTTTTCCTGGGCTCCCCACGGACGGTCGTAATAGGTTTCAATCCGGTTTCCAACCCCCTGAACCACCAGACGTGACGGTTTGCCGGGAACATTGACGAAGCCTTTGACGCGTAAAATGCCGTGATCATTGATGGCTTTCAAAACCATCGTTTCAAGGTCGGACGGATCATCCACATCGGCCACATCAACGGTAAAACTTTCAAAATCGTCATGGTCGTGATCGTCTTCACCATCATGGTGGGATTTGCGGGTTTCGATGAAATCTTCGACGCGGGCATCGATGCCCAGCAGGACATTGATATCAACGTTGCCTTTGACGGTGGCAATTTGTTTGACGGCGCGCCCGCATTCCTTGTCAATCAAATCCCGGATCTGTTGCAAAGCCCCGGCATCAACCTGATCGCTTTTATTCAGCAACACCAGATCGGCGGCCAATAGCTGGTCTTCAAACACTTCTTCAAGCGGTGAATGATGATCCAGCATGTCATCATCATTGCGCATTTTTTGCACGGCGTCCGGATCATCGGCAAATTGACCCAACGCCACAGCCGGGCTGTCAACCACGGCGACCACCCCGTCAACGGTGACCCGGGATCTGATTTCCGGCCAGCCGAAAGCCCGCACCAACGGTTTCGGCAACGCCAGTCCCGACGTTTCAATTAAAATATGATCGGGCGGCAAATCCCGGTCCAGCAGCATTTCCATGGTCGGCAAAAAATCATCGGCCACCGTGCAACAGATACAGCCGTTGGCCAGTTCAACCACATCGCCATCGTCACACCCTTGAAAGCCGCACCCTTCGACGATATCCCGGTCCACGCCCAGATCGCCAAATTCATTGATAATTAACGCAATGCGGCGACCGTCTGCGTTTTCAAGCAAATGACGGATCAGGGTGGTTTTTCCGGCACCCAGAAATCCGGTAATGACAGTTGCGGGTATTTTCATGAGGTTTCCTTTAAAGTGAGCGCTTGCCCGGCAATGACAAGAATAACGCGATCCGCCACATTGGCAATGACCTGATTAAGGCGGCCCTGATGGTCCATGAATTTCCGTGTTTCGGCGGTGGCGGCAATACCGCCCAATCCCACTTCGTTGGAAACCAGCACCACAGGCCCAGTGACAGATTTAAGCACTTCCGCCAGTTTGTGAAAGGCCAATTCGGGATTATTTTCCGTTTCCAGCAAATTGGCCAGCCACAAGGTCAGACAATCAACCAAAAGCGGGCGCTTTGGCCGGGCCTTTGCGGCAATGATCTCGGCGATATCAATCTTTTCTTCGATCAGTTGCCATTGCTCGCCGCGGCGCTGTTGATGTTTGTGGATGCGGTGCTGCATATCCCTATCACGGGCTTCGGCGGTGGCGATATACAAACAGTCCGGATAATCGTTCATCAGGTTTTCCGCATACAGGCTTTTCCCCGACCCGGCCCCGCCCAGTACCAGTGTAACGCCCGCATTCATGACGACACCACCGGTTTGGCCGACTGGTTAACGCAATGAATACGCCATGACCCGCCTTGCCCTTTCAACAACCCGCCCTTGACGTAATCGAGCCGGGTTACGGACAAGGTATCAATGCGAAACGACATGGCGTCGATGGCCGGCAATTGCAAGGCATGGGCGATGGCCGCGCGGATGGTGCCGCCATGGGCGACGGCAACGATATCGAGAGCATTGTTTTCAGCCGTTGTTTGCTCGATCACCCGGCCAACGCGGTGGATTTGTCCGGCAAAACTTTCACCACCGGGCGGTGCGTTATCGGCCGGGGATTGCCAGAATTTTTTGTACACATCCGGCTGTTTCCGTTCCATTTCCTGCCATGACAGACCTTGCCAGCGGCCAAAATTCTGTTCAGCCAACTCGGGGACCGGCCGGGGTAGCGGGGCATCAAGTCCGGCATCAAAAATGGCGGCGGCGGTTTTCCGGGTGCGTGACAAATGACTTGTCAACCAGACCGCGTCCGCAGGCAACAGTGACGCCAGTCCTTTAAAAGACAACGCATCCGATACATCACAATCCACATCGGCGGCGCCATAGAGTTTGCCGTCCTGACCGGTGACCGGGGCATGACGCACCCACCACCATCTTACAGAACCGCTCATATCCATATGACACCTGTCATCAAAGCCACAATTTCAGAAGCCCCGACGATGGTGCCCAGAACATCACCGGTATAACCGCCAATTTGAAATTTTGCCAGCGAGGCCAGCAAAAAAGCCGTCATGAAAACCATAATCACCGCCGTTATTGCGGCAAGCCACGGTATTAAAATCCCGGCGATAATAAATGCCAGTAACAATGCGGTCCCGGCGCATGTGGCGGACGGTTTGCCGGCATTGGCACCAAGCCCGTCTGTTTTTGCCGCACTGAACATTATCATCACCACCGGCAACACCCCGCGTGACAACACCATCGCCGCCGTCCAGATAAAAAATGTATCCGCCCATGTCGGGGGCGTGCCCAGCAAAACAATTTTCAAGGTAACGGATATGATCAACGCCAATACCCCGTAACTGCCAATGCGGCTGTCGGCCATGATATCCCGTTTTTGCCGGGCCGTGACGCCGCCGCCGAAACCGTCGGCAACGTCGGCCAGTCCGTCTTCGTGCAAGGCACCGGTCACGAGAATCTGTACCATCACGGCAATAATAACCGTGACCGCCACCGGCCACGGAAACAAACCACCCAGCCACAACGCCAAACCGGTGATCATACCGACAATGACACCGACCACAGGCATCGCCCACATGGCCCCCGCCAAATCGGCCATGGTGCTGTTTTGGGGCCACGTTACCGGTAGGCGGGTCATGAACCCGGTCACGATGCGGATGTCTTTTAAAAAATTCATCAAAGGTATCTTTCGTAATCCTGAGCCGTAGTTTATAGGGATATTGCAAGGCGAAGGAAACATCATGATGCCATCTCTGACCACTTTAAATGATTTCAGAAATTTATTAAACGACTTACCGGGACCGGACGCGGCGGCTGAAAACGCCGTTATGGTTCGCGAACCGCAACTGACCAAACCGCCGGGGTCCCTTGGCCGACTGGAACAACTGGCGCTATGGCTGGCGCGCTGGCAAGCGGTACCCGCGCCCAAAGCAGACCATATCGAAGCCCATGTTTTTGCCGGCAATCACGGCATTACCGCGCAAGGGGTATCGGCCTATCCGCCCGAAGTGACGGTGCAAATGGTCGCCAATTTCGAACACGGCGGCGCGGCCATCAACCAGTTATGCAAAACATTCGATGTTGACTTACAGGTCCACCCGTTGGAACTGGAGTCGCCGACTGCAGATTTTTCGCATCACCCCGCGATGACAGAAACGGAATGCGTAGCGGCCCTGAATTGCGGCATGGAACAGGTCAAAGACAATATTGATGTGTTGTGCCTTGGTGAAATGGGCATCGGCAACACCACGGCGGCGGCGGCCATTTGTCATGCTTTGTATGATCAGGACGCGGCGTTCTGGACCGGCCCCGGCACCGGGGTTGAAGGTGACGCGCTCAGCCATAAAGCCGCCGTTATCGCAGGTGCGGTAAAATTTCATAAACCCGGTATCAAAGACGGCCTTGATATCCTGTGCCGCTTGGGCGGGCGCGAACTGGCGGCCATTGCCGGGGCCATTGTGGCCGCACGGCTGAAACGGGTGCCGGTCTTGCTGGACGGCTATGTATGCACTTCGGCGGCGGCGGTTTTAACCCGTCCACAGGCCGGGGCTCTTGATCATTGCCGGATTGCCCACGTATCCGCCGAACCCGGGCATATCCGCCTGGCCCATGAACTCGGTCAAAAACCGTTGCTGGATTTTGACATGCGTCTGGGCGAAGCCTCGGGCGCGGTACTGTCCGTTGGATTGGTCAAGGCCGCGGCCAACTGTCACAACGGCATGGCCACCTTTGCCGAAGCCGGGGTGACGGACAAGGAATAGAGCATTTCTGTTACAAGCGGCCACCCGGATCGGCCAGAGCCGTATCCAGCAGTTTTGCGGTGATGTAGTCAAAGGCTTTATCAACGTCGTCACAGATATGGAACAATGACAGGTCTTTTTTGGCAATGGTGCCGAATTCCACCAAGGCTTCCAAGTTGACCACCCGGTCCCAGAAATCCTTGCCATAAAGAATAATCGGCAGGGGTTTGGATATTTTTTGCGTCTGGATCAATGTCAGAACTTCAAAAAATTCGTCCATGGTTCCAAAACCGCCGGGAAAGATGACAATGGCTTTGGCCATATAGATAAACCAGAATTTGCGCATGAAAAAATAATGAAATTCAAAACACAACTCGCGGGTAATGTATGGATTTTCATTTTGTTCCATCGGCAAAGATACGTTAAAGCCAACATTGATGCCGTCCGCTTCGCAAGCGCCGCGGTTGGCGGCTTCCATAATGCCGGGACCGCCGCCGGTGCAAATGATAAAACGTTTCTTGTTGTCTTCCAGCGCTTTTGACCACGCCGTCAGTTTTGCCGACAATGACCGGGCGTCTTCGTAGTAACGGGACATTTTCACATCCCGTTCGGCTTTTTCCATTGCACCACCCGATTCCAGGGCAATAGCCAGATTTTGCTCGGCCACGTCTTTGGGCAACAGGCGGGCAGAGCCGAAAAAAACAATGGTGTCTTTGACGTCATAGCGTTCCAGCCGGGCTTCGGGTTCGATGTATTCCGCCAATATTCGGATTTCCCGGGCATCGGGGCTGGCTAAAAAAATTTCATTCTTGTAGGCTTTAATGGGGCCTTGGCTTTCATCAGTCATTTGACAGTCCTTGTTCGTTCCTAATTATTTCATCACAAAGGCCATGAAGGTCGGTTATTGTCCGGGTGCCTTCCGGAAACGGCGATTTTTTTCCGGGGAACACCCGGCCGATAAAATTCATATTCAATATCTTTGCCGCATCGTAATCGGTCATGGCATCACCGATAAAAACACAAGCATTTACATCATAATGAAAGCGCTTTAACACATCGCTGACAATATCCTCTTTCAGCCGGGGCGAGCCATAAACGCCCTTGAAAAAAGAGCCCATGTTTCGGGCTTTGACAATGTCTTTCAATTCATTTCCCGGCGTGCCGGAAACGATAAAACAGTCTATCCTGTCCGATACGGCTTGCAACAAGGGCTTAGCGCCTTCGACCCACGGACAGTCAATAACGGCTTTTTTAACGGCTTCGGAATAACGCCGGCAAAGCCCGTCCAGTTGCCGCCGGTCCGGTTCGATGCCCAAGAAATGTTTGTGGCAATATTCAATTTTCCGGACCCGGGAAATGCCTTCGTGCCGGCTGTGATATGCCATCGCTTGTGACAAAACCGGCGCGCCGTATTCTTCGTACAAAGACTTGAAGGCATCACTTTTGATCGCCGCCGATTCGGCCAGCACACCATCAAAGTCAAAAAATATCGCTTGAATATTCAGGTTTTTTTCTTTGTTTTTGATGTTTTTGGTGTTTTTGGTGTTTTTTCCACGCTGGCTTTGTTTTTCTTTTGCCCGGACAATTGTTTTTCCAGCGCCTCAACCCGGCGTTCCAGTTTTTCCTGTTCGCTACGGGCTTTAACCGCAACCGCCTTGATGGCGTCGAATTCTTCGCGCGGCACCAGATCCATATCGGCCAGTATTTTTTGCAACACGTTCTGGACCTGGCTTTCCATTTCCTGTTTGACCCCGGCCAGCGTCGATACAGCGCCGCCTGCGACCTTGGCCAGATCATCCAGTACCCGGTTGGAAGTTTGCATGTCTCAATCCTTTCGTAAAACCTCTTTTAGCGATTATGGGCAACCCGGGACGATGACGCAAGTCCCACAGGCATCTTGCAGAGACCCCGGGTGCGGCTTATAACTCAGGCAGGCATGTGAAAAATTATCCGGGACGGAGAAAAACAATGTATGTAATGACGGGCGGTGCGGGTTTTATCGGCTCCAACATTCTGGCCGCCCTTGAAGACAAAGGGCTGGGTCCGCTTGTTGTCGTTGACCGCCTGCGCGACGGTCTGAAATGGCGCAATATTGCCAAACGGGAACTTTATGACATTGTTGACCCGGACCAACTGGATACATTTCTGGAAATTCATGCAAACGATATCAAGGCCATCATCCATATGGGGGCCATTTCCGCGACCACGGAAACCGATGCCGATTTAATCACCCGCAGCAATTTCAAATTATCCCTGTTTCTTTGGCACTGGTGCACGGTCAATGAAACGCCGTTGATTTATGCCTCGTCCGCGGCCACATACGGTGACGGCACATCGGGCTTTGATGATGTGGGCAGCCCGGATGATCTGAAAGCCTTTCAGCCCTTGAACGCCTACGGCTGGAGCAAACATCTGTTTGACCGCCGCGTCGCCCGCATGATCGATGACGGCGACGCCCGGCCACCGCAATGGGCGGGGCTTAAATTCTTCAACGTTTTTGGCCCCAACGAATACCACAAAGGCCGCATGCAAAGCGTGATTTCACAGATCTATCCCCGGGCCGTTGCAAATGAGCCTGCGGTTTTGTTCAAATCCCACAACCCGGATTATCCGGACGGCGGACAGTTGCGCGATTTTGTCTGGGTCGGTGATTGCGTGAATATGGTGCTGTGGTTGCTGGATCATCCGGATACAAGCGGGCTTTTTAATTGCGGAACCGGAAAAGCCCGCAGTTTCAAAGACCTGACCGAAGCCGTCTATCAGGCCCTTGGCAAACAGGCGGTCATTGAATATGTCGATACACCGCTGGATATTCGCGACAAATACCAGTATTTCACCGAAGCCCGCATGGAGCGTATCCGCGCCGCCGGTTTTGATCGGCCCGCAACTTCGCTGGAACAGGGCGTTCAAACCTATGTGACGGACTATCTGGCCAAAGACGATCCTTACCGGTGATATGGCGTCCCCGCTTGAAGATATCATCCGCAATCGAATTCAGATGTCGGGTGCCATAAATATAGCCCAATACATGGATTTGTGTTTAAGCCATCCGGACTGGGGATATTACCAAAAACAGGACCCCTTTGGCAGCGGTGGCGATTTTATCACCGCGCCTGAAATCAGCCAGATGTTCGGCGAAATGATCGGTATCTGGGCGTTGTCCGTCTGGCAGCAAATGGGTTCCCCTGACGTTTTCAATCTGGTGGAACTGGGCCCCGGGCGCAGCACCTTGATGTTGGATGCCTTGCGCGCGGCAAAAAACAATGATGCATTTATCGGGGCAGCGCGTATTTGTCTGGTTGAAACCAGTCCCTGTCTGAAAAAACGGCAACTACAAACCCTTAAAGATTATCACGTCCATCAGGTCCGCGATGTTAAAGATATCCCGGACGGACCCGTGATCGTTATCGCCAATGAATTTTTTGACGCCCTGCCCATACGGCAATTTGAAAAAACTGTGGATGGCTGGCGTGAACGCATGGTCGGCCTTGATGAAAAGGGCCATTTGTGTTTTCAGAACGGTGCCGACGCCAGTATTCATATGGCCGCAAAAACAGGTTCCGTTATGGAAACATCCGAAGCCGGTATCGGCGTCATCAGGGATTTGTCACAGCGGATCAACACGTTTTCCGGTGCCGCCCTGATCATTGATTATGGCTATTCAGGCCCGGCTTTTGGTGACACTTTTCAGGCCCTTTACCGCCACCGGTTTGAAAACCCGTTGATCCGTCCGGGAGATCAGGATTTAACCGCTCACGTTGATTTTTCAGGCCTGAAGACGGCGGCGGAAAAGGCCGGAATAAAGGTTACAGGCCCGGTGACGCAAAGTGCGTTTTTATCCGCCATGGGTATTCAGGCACGGGCACAAATGCTTAGGTCCAACGCGACCATGCAACAAAAAAAGGATATTCAGTCGGCGCTTGAACGTTTGCTTGACCCCGAACAAATGGGCGATTTATTCAAAGTCATGGCAATGACAGATCAAAATATCAGGACCGTGGCCGGATTTTGAAAAAAAACCTGAACATCCAGCGTTGCAATCTGAACCTGGCTGGCGATAATCAAGGCATGATTACAGCCAGCACTTTATTGCAGCATGATCGCATTGCCCACGGATTTTTCACCCGCAGTCCGAACCGGGGCAAGGGTTTGTACCGGGGCTTGAACTGTGGTTTGGGGTCGGATGATGATAAAGCCGCCGTCACCGGTAACCGGGCTTTTGCAGCGGCGGAGCTTGGCTTTCCGGTTGAAAACCTGACAACGCTTTACCAGATCCATTCAGCCGACGTGGCCGTCGTCACAGACCCGTGGACTGCGGATGACGCACCCAAAGCCGACGCCATGGTGACGGCAACCCCCGGGGTCATGCTGGGCATTTTAACCGCCGATTGTGTGCCGGTGTTGTTTTCCGATAACACCGCCCGTATCGTTGCTGCGGCCCACGCCGGCTGGAAAGGGGCCTTGGCCGGAGTGATTGAAAACACGGTCGGAAAAATGTGTGAACTGGGCGCGGCACCTGATAATATCCGGGCGGCCATCGGCCCGGCGATCCAGCAGAAATCCTATGAAGTCGGTCCCGATTTTCCGGCCCCGTTTTTAGCCCGTGACGATGACAACAAACCGTTTTTCAAACCCTCCCTCAAGCCGGGGCATCACCTGTTTGATTTGACAGGGTTTGTGGCCAAATGTCTGAAACAGGCGTCGGTCGGCAATATTGAACGCACCCCTTATGATACCTATGGCGCGCCGGATTTGTTTTACAGTTACCGCCGGGCAACGCATTTCAATGAACCGGACTATGGCCGCCAATTATCGGCCATCGGCCTGAAACCAGATTGATCGGAGCATCCCATGGGCCTGCATTTCAGCAAACAGGAATTTTCGGCACGGGTCACGCGGCTGCGGCAGGATTTAAAGCAACACGGCCTTGACGGAATATTACTGTTTCGTCAGGAAAGCATGTATTACCTGACCGGATATGACACATTCGGCTATGTTTTTTTCCAGTGCCTGTTTTACCCGGCGGAAGGAGAGCCGGTTTTATTGACCCGGGCGCCGGATCTCCGGCAGGCGCAGCACACATCCACCCTCAACGATATCCGCATCTGGGTCGATGGCCCGGATGCCGACCCGGCCGGGCATCTGAAAACCATTTTGTCGGAACACGGGTTTGCCGGGGCCAGGTTGGGTGTCGAATGGGACGCCTATGGTTTGACCGCCGCGAGCGGCATGAAACTGACAGCGGCGCTGTCCGGTTTTTGCCAGCTTGAAGACGCCTCCCTCGTTGTCAGCCGCATGCGTGTTATCAAAAGCGATGCGGAAATAAAATACGTTCGCCGCGCCGCCGAACTAGCCGACGATGCCTATGACCGGGCCTGTGATTTAACCCGGGACGGCGCAGATGAAGGCGAAATTCTGGCCGCCATGCAAGGCGCCATTTTCAAGGGCGGCGGCGACTATCCGGGCAACGAATTTATTATCGGCTCCGGCCGTGATGCTTTGCTGTGCCGGTATTTTTCCGGCAGGCGCAGACTGGATGCCAGGGACCAACTGACACTGGAATGGGCCGGGGCCTACCGCCATTATCACGCCGCCATGATGCGCACTTTTATTGTCGGCAACGTCTCCCCCGGACAGCAGAAAATGTATCAAACCGCATATGATGCCCTGAGGGCGGTGAAACAGGCGATCAAACCCGGCAACACCTTTGCCGATGCCTTTGATGCCCATGCCGAAACCATCGACGATGCCGGGATGAGCCAGCACCGCCTCAATGCCTGTGGCTACAGTCTGGGAACGACGTTTTCACCCAACTGGATGGACTGGCCCATGCTGTACGCCGGAAACCCGGTCCAGTTTGAAGCCGGAATGACGATTTTCTGTCATATGATTATCTATGATTCCGATGCCGGACTGGCGATGACGCTCGGTGAAACGGTTCTTGTCGATCAGGATGGTCATCAACGGTTATCCCGGTCACCACTTGATCTTGTGGTTAAATGAATAGGTCTGGACCCTTGAAAATGCCACATGTATTTATATTGATCTGTTTTTTCATTCTGGCGTTGATCACAAGCTGCGCCATAACCGGGTGACGATGGTAAAAAAAATTCTCATCCTTTTTATGATCATTGGCGTTGCGGCCTGTGGCAAACTGCCAAGGCCGTTTGAAACGCCCGCTGGCGCGCCGCCCAATCCGCTGGTTGAAAAAGGCGTCGTTGACGGCTTGTGGGTTGCACCCCTGTCCGGCACCACCCGGCCAATGGCTGATTTGTTGTCAAAATCCATTGTCCAGCAACTGGAACGCTATGACATTATCGCCAGCAGTGGCGAAAAGGTCCCCAGTAATTTTATCCTCGAAGGCAAAGTCCGCATCAACGACAATGACCCCACCGTGCCTTATGTTATCCTGATTGACTGGACATTGTATGACCGGAACGGGGTCAAGGAGCGTGATTTTTCCCAAGGCGTCGAAGGCAGCCGCTGGGAATGGGATTACGGTTCACCCGAGGTTATTCGTGAAGTCGGCGAAGGCGTCGCCAAACATCTGGCAACGGTGGTTGGATTAACACGGAAAATCAAACAGGTGGCAGAGGCACCGTCATTGCTGGGCCGCGACGGGCTGTGGATAGAAAATACCGTCAATGCCCCGGGGGACGGGGCCCAATCGTTGCCGCGCGCCATTCGCTTTCGGCTGATTGCCAAGGGCGTCACCCTCGCCCGCGATAAAAACAAGGCCAAATATGTTCTGTTTTCAAGGGTTGATTTATCTGCCCCCCGCAACAATAAACAGACCGTTAAAATCACATGGCGGGTTAAAAATGCCAAAGGCCGGCAAATCGGCCAAGCGGTACAAAAAAATGCCGTACCGACCGGGATATTTTCCGGAAAATGGGGCCGGATGGCCGGATTGGTGGCAACGGCGGCGGTTGACGGTATCGTCAATATTCTGAACATCGGCGAAAACAGCCTGGGCGGATTATTGCCGGGTCTGAAACCGCTTGGTATAAAAATACCGAACGGCAATGGAGAACAACCCCTGCCCCAACCGACTGAAAAACCGGGCAAAACCAATTAACGTAAATATTGTTCCGGATCGGGTTAACGGTGGTATTTTTTCTGCACACTGCTACATTCTGTTTGAACATTGATAATCACAGGAACCATAAAACGTGTTCTGTTCAAATAACAGGTCAGGGAACTTGAATGGGCTAAGGCGCAATGCTTTGGTCTTGTTCACAAGCCTGTTCGTGCTGCTGGTCTTTCCCATAGCGCTATCGGCGCAAAACACCAAGGCTGTCCAACCGCCGGATCAGAAAACCATCCCCGAGGCCGGACAAAACCTGATATTTGTGTTGCCCGTAAAAGGCACGCCAAGGCGCGTTGGTTTGATTCTGGCCGATGCCATTGCGGCATCCCTGCGCGATATCGGGGCACCGGCCATTTTGGTGAATGTGCCAAACACCGAAGGTCCGACCATAACCGCATCCGCCCGAAAAGTCAGAACCCGGGAACACATCGTCTGGATCGAACTGACATGGAAATTGCTGGCTCCCTATGGCACGCCGGTTGTCGATTACCGTCATGAACTGGTGCTGGATGAAAAAAAATGGCAAACGGGATCCATCGAAGCCATCAATCTGATCGTTGATCAGGCCCAGCCGGAAATCAGAAAAATGGTCCGCGATTACGTTGGTCCGAGCATGCTGGCGACAGCAAATGATGATCAGCCTGTTGAAATGATTGCGCCGCGGGCCAAACCGGTCGCGAATGTTCCGGAACGGGTTCGCCCGGTCATTAAAGTCCCGCCGCCACCTCAGACCGCACCTCAGACCCTCCCACAAGTTTTGCCACAGCCCAAGCCTACTGAAAAAGCTAAAAAGCCGGTCATGACGGTAACTGCACCGAAAAAACTGGTCATGCGCCCCGAACCTACCCCGGCAGAAACAAAAAAACCACGCGCCACCCCGCCACCCCGCGCGGTTATTTCCCCGACCACCCGACCCGTTATTTCCCCGACCGCCCGACCCGTTATTTCCCCGACCGCCCGACCCGTTATTTCCCCGACCGCCCGACCCGTTATTTCCCCGACCGCCCGACCCGTTATTTCCCCGACCGCCCGCCCGGCAACCGGACCGCCGACAAGATTGACTCCAGGGGCGCAAGCCACGCCTCCGCCTGTTGCGGAAACACGTGCCGAAGATATCGTTCCGGCGGGTGAACAGGAAAAACCAATCATCTGGGGACGTCCAGCGTTTCTGATCAAACCGGTTATGGGCGCCCCCGGCAACGGCAACCGGGAACTGACAACGGCCATCAAAAAAGCACTGCGCGCCCGGGATCTGACCATCAGCGACGACCCCAGACAGGCGGGCTATGTGGTCAGCGGCAAAGTCACCGTATCCGACCCGGTCAATGGCCGTCAGCGCACATCCATCGTCTGGACGGTTAAAACCCTGAACGGACAGGAAGTCGGACGCGCCGTTCAGGAAAATGCCGTCCGCGCCGGAAGTCTCGACGGACGATGGGGCCGGGTTGCGGTGATCGTCGCCAAAGCGGCGGCCGATGGCATCGAAGGCCTGTTTGACCCCGACGGCAAGCCGCTGAACAGCGGACAGGAACCGCCGCCCTTTTCAAGCCCGGTTAATTTGCCGCATATTCCGGGCCGGGCGCCGCCACCGCCAAATCAATAGGCGTTCAGGCCTGGTCGGCATCAATAATGGCGCGGCGAATTTTCCGGGTGCGTTCAAAAACGTCTTGCAGGGTATCCGCTTCGCCACGGCGAATGGCGCGCCTGAGGGCGGTTAAATCCTCTGAAAACTGGCTCAGGATATCCAGCACGGCATCACGGTTATTCAAAAACACATCACGCCACATCACCGGGTCCGAAGCGGCCAGCCGGGTAAAGTCGCGGAAACCGCTGGCGGAAAACTTGATCACCTCTTTTTGCAGGTCCTGTTCCAGATTGGTTGCCGTATCGACAATGGTATAGGCAATCAAATGCGGCAGATGGGACGTGATCGCCAACACCTGATCATGATGATCGGCGTCCATGATTTCAACCATGGAGCCGCACTTTTGCCAAAAGGTTTCAACCCGCTGGATGGCTTGCCGGCTGCAGTCATCTTCCGGTGTCAACACACACCAGCGCCCGATGAACAATTCCTTGAACCCGGCTTCGGGGCCGGAATGTTCGGTTCCGGCGATGGGATGGGCCGGGACAAAGTCCACGCCTTTGGCCAGCGTCGGTTTGACATCGTTAATGACCGAGGTTTTACTGGAACCGACGTCGCTTAAAATCGAACCCGGTTTCATGGTTGTGGCAACCTGCCCGGCCATTTCTTTCATCGCCCCCAACGGCACGCAAAGAATGACAAAATCGGCATCTTTGGCAGCAACGGCGGCATCATTTGTATAACTGTCTCCGAGATTCAGCGCCCGTGCCTTGTCCAGCGTTGCGGTGCTGCGGGTGTAAACGGCAATATGCCGGACCAGACCATCGGCGCGGGCTTTAAGGGCGATGGACGCGCCTTCAAGACCGATCCCGATCAAGGCCAGCCTGTCAAAAATGACACCGCTTTGGCCGGGTTGATTTTCAGAAATCGCGGTCATGAATTTTTTCCCAGAAAATGACGAAGGGCGTCGATAACAGCACGCATTTCATGCTCAAGACCAATGGTGATGCGCAGACAATCGCTTAGTCCATAACCATCCATCCGGCGGACGATAATCTTTTTGCCTTGTAAAAACGTATCGGCATCGGCGGCAGTTTTTCCGGCTGTGTCCGGGAACCGGACCAGAATAAAATTGCCGACGGCATTTTCAGGAACGGACAATCCCAGTTTTTTCAACTCAGAAACCATCCACGCCAGCCATTGATGATTGTGATCGCGGCATTTTTTGGTAAATTCAATATCGTTAACAGCCGCTTCACCGGCGGTCATCGCCTGACTGCTGACATTAAACGGCCCCCGTATCCGGTTCAGCACATCAACGACAGAAGGCGGACAATAGGCCCAGCCGAGACGCAATCCGCCCAGGCCGTAAATTTTGGAAAACGTGCGCGTCATTACCGTATTGTCAAACTTTTCAACCCGTTCAACACCGGGGCGGTAATCCTGTTTTTCGACAAATTCTGCGTAAGCCGCGTCAATGACCAGCAACACATCCCCCGGTAATCCGGCACGGAGCCGGGTTATTTCCTGATCGGCAAGATAGGTTCCGGTCGGATTGTTGGGATTGGCAAGAAACAAAATCCGGGTTTTGTTGCTGACTTTTGCAAGCAAGGCATCAACATTGGCGGTTAAATCCGTTTCCGGGGCTTTAACCGGGGTGGCACCAACGGCCCGGGCCGAGATATCGTACATCAGAAACCCGTGTTCACTGTACAGAATTTCGTCGCCCGGCCCGGCATAGGCCTGACACAATAAACTGATCAGTTCATCGGACCCGGCCCCACAGACAATCCGCTCCATATCCAAATTGTAAACATCGGCTATGGCCCGGCGCACGTTGAGGCAACCGCCGTCCGGATAACGGTGCGCCTTTGCCGCCATGTTTTTCAGGGCATCGACCGCTTTTTCACTGGGGCCAAAAGCGCCTTCGTTGGATGACAGTTTAATAACGTCGGATTCGCCTTTGACGGACGATGTTCCGGCCACATAGGGCGCGATGTCCATAATTCCCGGACGCGGCGTCGGTGTATTCATGATGACAGTTCACTTTCGCTTAGAGGTGTGGCGTAACCGCCCAGATGGATGACGCGCAAGACTTTTCCTTCCAGCGAACGGGTCAATGCCGAAAGCTGGGCACCTTGATAATCAACAAAACCCATCACTTCGATTAAATATGTCCACGCCGCCGGGCGATTGGGGTCGTGCCACAATTCATTGAAAACCGAACTGAAACCATGGCTGGACAACACCTGATCAAGGGCGGTGAAGCCAACATCGTATTCCGATTCAAACGCCAGAAAAGAGCGGTCACGTCCGGTTTGCTGTTGTTCCACAGGGCTGACAACCAGGGCTTCCAACCCGTCGTCGCGGGCGTTGGAGCCGGGAATGAACGGCTGTCTTGCAATGATTTTAGGCGTCCCCGGTAAATCGCTTAACAAAAACCGCCACCAGTTATCGCTGTCGTCCCGGGACGGTAACGGCAGGATACCAAGAGTCGACGTGCCGTCCTTGACCGCTTCGACGACGCTGCCCAAATTGCCGTGGCGGTTCAGTTTTGAAAAGGTGCCGTATTGATCACGGGCCAGATCCCAATAGCCATTGACACCTTCGGGCATATAAACGGAAACGGAAAACGGTCCTTCGAAAGAAAGTGTGGCAACGATCAGTTCGCGCCAGATACGACACAGTTCACGTTTCGGGAACGGGCCTTTGTGGCGGGCCATCAGGCGATAGAATATTTCAGCCTCGCGGGACGGCCGGATCATCACCGCGCCATCCTGTTTGGCCGCGCGCACACCCTTGACGATTTCCGTACGCTCCATGATCAGATCATGGATGGTGTCGTCAATACGGTCGATTTCCTTGCGTAATTGATCAAGTTTTTTCAGGTTATCAGTCATTTCGGCTCAAGGGCTTGAGGGTACATTCATTCAACCGCTCCAGAATGTATCCGAAGCAGACTAAAAAGCAATGAAATCATAAAGTTTTAACATCTTTACGGATTTCAGCGTTTCTTGATGCCGGTCCGGTCCCGGTATGTTCCGGCAGACGGATATAACGGCGCGTAGCGGATTTTTGTCCATCCCCGGACAGGGCGTAAATCTGTTTTGTCGCCTCGGCCATGACCACACCGGCAAAAGATTTAAACACACAGCTTCCCAGCGTTTCAATGGCCGGTGCTGCGGACAATAACACCCCGGAACTGACGGGCGGCATGTAAAGAGCGCGTTCCGTAACCACAGGCGTGAACAGATTATCGCGCAAAAGCCGGGATAATTGTCCGGATGAATAGGGTTGACCATGACCGAAAGGGGTGCGTTCAAACCGGGCCCATAATCCCCGGCGGTTGGGGGCGATCACCAATAAACGGCCACTGTCGGTCAGCACCCGCCATATTTCCCGTAACATTGGCCGCACCTGTTCGCTGCATTCCAGCGCATGGACCAGCAACACCCGGTCCATGGAACAATCGGCAAAGGGAAGTTCCAGTTCATCAACCAGAACGTTGTGACCGGGTTGCGGTTGACCGAGGACACCCTGACCTTGCGGCATGGCGGCAAAGGTGCGCGTGCTTTGTTCCTGAAAACCGTCCAGATAAGGCGTTGCGAAACCAAGGCCCAGAACCGACATTTTTTTCACATCAGGCCAGATTTCATGGATACGGCGACACACCATACGGCGGGCAACGCGGCCCCGCCCGCTCCGGTAAAAATCTCTGAGATCAATGACATCTGTCCACATGCCTTCACAGTATCTTTAAACCGGGCGTACCGAAAGAGTGTTGGCGTAAAAAATCTTTGATGATATCTTAACCGGCGATTTTCAGGACCACCAATCAGGACCATCAACAAGACCATCAAACAGGGAACAGATTATTATGAAGTTGCGTTATTCTCCGACCTCGCCTTATGTGCGTAAAGTCAGCGTTGTTGCCATCGAAGCCGGACTGGCCGACAAAATCGAACAGATCCCCACCAACGTCTGGGACCCGGAAACGGATATTGCTTCTTCCAATCCGTTGGGCAAGGTGCCGGCACTGGAGACACCCGATGGCAAATTGCTGTTTGACAGCCCGGTCATCTGTGAATACCTCGACAGTCTGCATGACAAAAACAAACTGTTCCCGCCAACAGGCGAGGACCGCTGGCATGCACTCCGCTGGCAGGCTTTGGCCGATGGCATCCTTGATGCGGCCATTTTACGCCTGCTTGAAGGCAAACGCGAAAAGGACAAACAGTCGGCAAGCTGGATTGGACGGCAAAAAATTTCCATGCAGCGCGGATTGGACCGGCTGGAAGCCGAAGTCGATGATTTTTCCGGCCTCGTCAATATCGGTACCCTGACCATCGCCATTATGCTGGATTATATTGATTTGCGTTTTCCCGATGACAACTGGCGCAAAGGTCGCCCGGCACTGGCCGACTGGTATGAAACCATGGCATCCCGGCCATCAATGATGACAACCGTTCCCAAAGACCCGGGCTAGGGCATAGTGAACGCCCCGAGCAAACGGCTGCAGAGATGGTTTGCCAGCGGGCTTGAGCAGCAACAGTCCGGGCGTTACGAACGGGCGGAAAAAACCTACCGGAAAATCCTCAAGCACC
>Ga0316207_10001797_pt1 | contig 24501 bp, 34 predicted proteins | sample 6weekpyrite_MG_FD_204943 | JGI IMG/M metagenome (GOLD analysis project Ga0316207, IMG submission 204943) | Microbial mat bacterial communities from mineral coupon in-situ incubated in ocean water Damariscotta River, Maine, United States -... | ecosystem: Environmental > Aquatic > Marine >... | reverse complement strand
TCATGCCAGGTGACAACATCAAGATGGTTGTGACGTTGATTGCCCCGATTGCGATGGAAGACGGTTTACGTTTTGCGATTCGTGAAGGTGGCCGTACTGTCGGCGCCGGCGTCGTCGCTAAAATTATTGAGTAATGACTAATGGCTAAATCTGCAACAGACAATCAAATTATCCGAATTCGTCTCAAAGCGTTTGATCATCGACTGATCGATCGTTCGGCGAAGGAAATTGTTGAAACGGCTCGACGTACAGGTGCACAGGTGCGCGGTCCGATTCCACTGCCAACGAAGAAAGAGCGTTTTACGATTCTGATTTCACCACACGTCAATAAAGACGCGCGTGATCAGTATGAAATTCGTACTCACAAACGCATGATGGATATCGTTGATCCGACAGACAAGACGGTTGATGCTCTGATGAAGCTTGACCTGGCTGCCGGTGTTGATGTGCAGATTAAACTGAACTGAGTTACTGACTAGGTCAAGTAACCAGTCTGACTGGAGTAAACGAAAATGACGATTGGTGTAGTAGGTCGCAAAGTAGGAATGACACGAGTCTTCACTGAAGATGGTGTCTCTATTCCTGTGAGCGTGATCGAGGTAGAACCGAATCGAGTAACACAGATGAAGACGGATGAAACTGATGGTTATCGTGCAGTACAGATAACAGTTGGTACACGTCGTGCGTCACGTGTTACTAAGCAGGCCGCTGGTCATTTTGCGAAAGCAGGTGTTGAAGCAGGTCGTGGCCTGTGGGAATTCCGACTTGCTGACGGTGAAGGTGATGAACTGACAACTGGTGGCGAGATAAAAGTAGATATCTTCGAAGAAGGACAGAAGATTGACGTAACTGGCACCAGTATTGGTAAAGGTTTTGCCGGTGGTGTAAAGCGTCATAACTTCAGTATGCAGGATGCAACGCACGGCAACTCGATTTCACATCGTGCGCCGGGCTCAATCGGACAAAACCAGACGCCAGGCCGTGTCTTCAAAGGCAAAAAGATGGCTGGTCATATGGGTAATGTGCGTAGGACTCAACAAACTCTTGAAGTCGTACGTGTGGATGCAGAAAACAATCTGCTGCTGGTCAAGGGAGCTATCCCTGGCGCCAAGGGCGGTAATGTGATTGTTAAACCTGCAGTAAAGAACTGAGGGTAGTGTTGTGGAATTAAGTCTAACGACAGCAACCGGTAAAGGTTCATCGAAAAGCGTTGAAGTCACTGATGGTGTCTTTGGCAAAGAATTTAACGAATCACTGGTTCACCAGGTAGTCGTTGCGTACATGGCTGGTGCTCGCGCCGGTACACGTGCACAAAAGACGCGTAGTGATGTCAGTGGTGGCGGACGCAAACCTTTCAAACAGAAAGGTACTGGTCGCGCACGTGCAGGTACTATTCGTAGTCCACTGTGGCGTGGTGGCGGTAGAACGTTTGCAGCTCGTCCACAGGATCATTCACAGAAAGTGAATCGTAAAATGTTACGCGGTGCGATGTGTAATATTTTGTCAGAGCTAGTGCGTCAGGAACGTCTGCTAGTTGTTGATGATTTTAAAGTTGATGAAATGAAAACCAAGCTGGTTGTGGAAAAACTTTCCAAGCTTGGTCTGAAAGATGACAAGGTGCTGGTTGTTGTTAATGAAGTGGATGAAAATCTGTATTTTTCAACTCGTAACTTGCACAAGATTAACGTCATTGATACAGCAGCTGTAGATCCGGTCAGCCTGATTCATTACGACAAGGTTGTGATGTCTGTTGATGCCGTTAAAGCGATTGAGGAGAAGCTGGCATGAATGAAGCAAGAATCATGAATGTATTGCTGGCTCCACATGTCTCTGAAAAGAGCACAATGGCTGCTGAATCAGCGGGTCAGTTTGTATTTAAGGTAACAACAGATGCTACCAAGCCTGAAATCAAGGCAGCGGTTGAATTGCTTTTCAGCGTTGAAGTGGATGACGTGAAAGTAATGAATGTTCGCGGCAAGATGAAATATGGCAAGCACCCAGGTAAACGTGCGAACTGGAAAAAGGCACTTGTTAGCCTGAAACCAGGACACGATATTGATTTTCTCGCAGCTGAGAAAGCGTAAAGGTTAAAATCATGGCATTACAGAAAGCAAAACCAACATCACCAGGCAGACGCTTTGTCGTCAGGGTCGTAAATCCTGATCTGCACAAAGGCGAACCACATGCGCCACTGCTTGAGAAAAAGAATCGCAGCTCAGGCCGTAATAACAATGGACGCATTACCGTTCGTCATCGTGGTGGTGGTCATAAGCAGCATTACCGTATTGTTGACTTCAAGCGCAACAAAGATGGTATTCCAGGTAAGGTTGAACGTCTGGAATACGATCCTAATCGCTCTGCCAATATTGCACTGGTTCTATATGCAGATGGTGAACGCCGTTACATCATTGCACCTAAAGGTGTAAATGCAGGCGATGAGCTAATGTCTGGTAATGAAGCTCCCATTAAGCCTGGTAACTGCCTGCCACTCGCAAATATTCCAGTGGGTAGTGTGGTGCACTGTATTGAGCTAAAACCTGGCAAGGGCGCACAATTGGCACGTAGTGCTGGCGCTTCTGTACAGCTGGTGGCCCGTGAAGGTGCACATGCAACCTTACGTTTACGCTCAGGCGAAATGCGTAAGGTACTCTCAGCATGTCGTGCAACGCTTGGTGAGGTAGGCAATTCAGAACATAACCTGCGTAAGCTGGGTAAAGCCGGTGCTAAACGCTGGCGTGGTGTTCGTCCAACTGTCCGTGGTGTTGTCATGAACCCGGTTGACCATCCACATGGTGGTGGTGAAGGGCGTACATCAGGTGGTCGTCATCCTGTTACTCCATGGGGTGTGCCAACTAAGGGTTATAAGACTCGTAAGAACAAGCGTACCGACAATATGATCGTGCGTGATCGCAGACGTAAGTAAGAGGAATTGAATCGTGCCACGTTCAGTTAAAAAAGGTCCATTTATTGATCTGCATTTGATGAAAAAAGTGCAGACTGCATCAGAAGCTAACGACAGACGTCCGATCAAGACTTGGTCACGCCGTTCCATGATAATTCCGGAAATGGTTGGACTGACTATCGCTATCCATAACGGTCGCCAACATATACCGGTACTGGTTAGTGAAAATATGGTTGGTCATAAGCTGGGTGAATTTGCTGTAACACGTACCTATAAAGGGCACGTAGCAGATAAGAAATCGAGATAACGGGAATAGAGCCATGCAAGTTAATGCAAGATTAAAAAATGCACGTATCTCAGCGCAAAAGGCACGCCTTGTTGCGGATCAGGTTCGTGGCAAGCCGGTTGAATCAGCGCTGGATACTTTGGGATTTAGCCCAAAGAAAGCGGCTCACCTTGTTAAAAAGGTACTGTTATCGGCAATTTCGAATGCTGAGCACAATGAAGGTGCTGATATTGACGACTTGAAGGTGTCTGCAATCTGTGTTGATGAAGGCCCTACATTCAAACGTTGGCGTACACGTGCTCGTGGCCGCGCTGATACTATTTTTAAACGTAACTGCCACATTACTGTGACAGTGTCGGACGATAAGTGAGGTTGTAATGGGTCAAAAAGTACATCCAACTGGGATTCGTCTGGGTATTGTTAAGGACTGGACATCAAAATGGTATGCCAGTACTGAGAATTATGCAGACTTTCTGAATATCGACCTGAACGTACGTGATTTCCTGCGCAAGAAGCTGGTAAACGCATCGGTCAGTCATATCCAGATTGAGCGTCCTGCAAAGAATGCGCGCATCACTATTCATACTGCTCGCCCAGGTATCGTAATTGGTAAAAAGGGTGAGGATATCGAAACACTGCGTACTGAGGTCTCTAAAATGATGGGTGTGCCAGTGCATATCAACATTGAAGAAATTCGCAAGCCAGAAATGGATGCGTACCTGGTAGCAGAGAGTGTCGCACAACAGCTGGAACGCCGTATTATGTTTCGCCGTGCAATGAAACGCGCTGTTACTAATACCATGCGCCTGGGTGCACAGGGTATACGTATCAATGTCGCGGGCCGTTTGAATGGTGCAGAAATTGCGCGTACGGAATGGTATCGCGAAGGCCGTGTACCACTGCATACACTGCGTGCTGATATTGATTATGGTTTTGCTGAAGCCAGCACAACATACGGCATCATTGGTGTAAAAGTCTGGATCTTTAAGGGTGAGGTATTTGACCTTCATGCTGAAGAAGAAGATGCCGGCACAGAAAAAGCTGCGGCCAGTTAAGAGGAAGTAGAGATGCTGCAACCAAAACGTACAAAATATCGTAAGCAACAAAAGATGCGCAATCGTGGTCTGGCCACGACTGGCAACAAAGTTAGCTTTGGCGAGTATGGCCTGAAAGCAACCACACGCGGACGTATTACTTCGCGTCAGATTGAGGCTGCTCGTCGTGCAATGACGCGCTACATTAAACGTGGCGGCAAGATCTGGATTCGTATTTTCCCAGACAAGCCAATTTCCAAGAAGCCACTGGAAGTGCGTATGGGTAAAGGTAAAGGTAACGTTGAATACTGGGTTGCCCAGATTCAGCCTGGCCGCATGCTGTATGAAATGGAAGGTGTTGACGAAGAAATCGCACGTGAAGCTTTCCGTCTGGCAGCAGCGAAATTACCTGTAAGAACCGTATTCGTAAACCGGATGATTATGTGATGAACGCAACAGAATTACGCAATAAGAGTGCAGAAGAACTCCAGCAGGAATTACTAGGTCTGCTACGTGAGCAGTTCAATCTGCGTATGCAAAAGGGTACTGGCCAGCTTGCAAAGTCAAGTGAACTGCAACGAGTTCGTCGTAGCATTGCACGCGTTAAGACCATCATCACTGAGAAAGCAGGTACAGCAGAATGAGTGAAGAAGCAAAAGTAGAGCGTACAGTTAACGGCACTGTCGTCAGTAGTAAGATGGACAAGAGCATCACTGTACTGGTTGAGCGTAAGGTTAAGCATCCTCTTTATAAGAAGTATGTGAGACGTTCAAGCAAGCTGCATGCTCATGATGCAGATAACGTATGTAATGAAGGTGATGTTGTGACAATTCGTCAATGTCGCCCAATTTCAAAAACCAAGACCTGGACGCTGGTTGAGGTTGTTGAGAAAGCAAACTGATTGATAGCGCGAAAGGCATAAGAAAATGATTCAGATGCAAACAATGCTGGATGTTGCTGATAACAGCGGAGCACGTCGACTGATGTGCATTAAAGTGCTCGGTGGATCCCACCGTCGCTATGCCGCTATTGGTGACATCATTAAGGTCAGCGTAAAAGAAGCCATCCCCCGCGGTAAAGTGAAAAAGGGTGATGTTTATAACGCTGTTGTAGTCCGTACCAAGAAAGGTGTACGCCGCCCTGACGGATCTTTGATTCGTTTCGATGGTAATGCCGCTGTTTTGCTGAATACAAACCTTCAGCCAATCGGCACACGTATCTTTGGCCCAGTGACACGTGAACTACGTAGTGAAAAGTTCATGAAAATTATTTCACTTGCACCTGAAGTGCTTTAGGTCAGGAGTGTAGTCATGAATAAGATTAGAAAGAATGATGAAGTTATCGTCCTTACTGGTAAAGACAAAGGCAAGCGCGGTAATGTAATCCGCGTTCTGGATGACAAGGTTGTCGTTGAAAACGTCAACGTTGCCAAAAAGCATACCAAGGCGAATCCAAACATGGGTGTTGCTGGCGGTATTATTGAAAAAGAAATGCCGATTCATATTTCAAATGTCGCGCTTGTTAATCCTGAGACTGACAAGGCAGACAAAGTTGGTATTAAAACACTTGAAGACAACCGTAAGGTTCGTTTCTTCAAGTCTAATGGCGAAGTCATAGACGCATAAGCGGGATTAGAACAATGGCTAGAATGCAACAGATATACAAAGACAAGATAGTTGGTCAGCTCATGGAGCAATTCAGCTATGACAGTGTCATGCAGGTGCCCAAGATCACCAAAATCACTCTTAATATGGGTGTTGGTGAAGCGCTTACTGACAAGAAAGTCATGGAGCATGCAACAGGAGATATGGCGAAGATCGCCGGTCAACGTCCTATTGTTACCAAGGCAAGAAAATCAATCGCGGGCTTTAAGGTTCGTGAAGATTGGCCAATTGGCTGCAAAGTGACACTGCGTCGTGAAATGATGTATGAATTCCTTGATCGCCTGATTAGTATCGCGATTCCACGTATTCGTGACTTCCGTGGTTTGAATGGAAAGTCATTTGATGGTCGTGGGAATTACAGTATGGGTGTGAAAGAGCAGATCATTTTCCCGGAAATTGATTACGACAAAATTGATGCGCTGCGTGGTATGGATATTACCATTACAACGACAGCCAAAACTGATGAAGAAGGACGTGCATTGCTGTCAGCGTTCAACTTCCCATTTAAGAGCTGAGGTTAGTATGGCTAGAAAGTCTGTTGTCAATCGTGAAAAGCGTCGCATTAAACTGTCGCAACAATACGCAGCGAAACGCGCAGCTTTGAAAGCACAACTGAAAGATCCGAATCTAAGTGATGAGGAATATCAGGATGCTTATCGCAAGTTCCATTCATTGCCACGTGATTCGAGTCCTTCTCGTATACGTAATCGATGCCGTCTGACTGGACGTCCACATGGTTTCTATAGAAAGTTTGGTCTTTCTCGAAACAAGCTACGCGAAGCAGCAATGCGTGGTGACGTGCCTGGACTGGTTAAAGCTAGCTGGTAACAGAATTTAAGACTTAGGTGAAACTGATATGAGTATGAGTGACCCAATTGCAGATATGCTGACGCGAATTCGTAATGCGCAGTCTGCAAAGAAAGTAAATGTAACGATGCCATCTTCAAAGATGAAAGCATCTATTGCCAATGTCCTGAAAGACGAAGGTTATATCTCTGACTACAAGACAGATGATGTCGAAGGCAAGGCAACCCTGAGCATAACCCTTAAATATTACGAGGGTCAGCCAGTAATTGAAAAACTGGATAGAATATCTCGCCCAGGTTTACGCCGTTATGAAGCCTCTGGTGAGTTACCAAAAGTTATGGGTGGACTGGGTGTTGCCATTATTTCAACATCTAAAGGTGTCATGTCAGATCGCGCTGCACGTAAGGCCGGTTTTGGCGGTGAAGTCATTTGCTACGTCGCCTGATAGGGGTATAGAAGATGTCTAGAATTGCAAACAATCCTGTCGAACTACCAAATGGTGTTGAAGTGACACTGAATGGTCAGGATATCAAGATTAAGGGTAGTAAAGGTGAGCTGGAGCATGTCGTTCATGACAATGTTGAAGTCTCACAGGAAGATAACGTATTGAAGTTTGCTGCACGCGATCAGCTGAAAAGCTCACGTGCACTAGCTGGAACGACTCGTGCCCTGGTCAGTAATATGGTTACTGGTGTAAGCGCTGGCTTTGAAAAGAAGCTTGAGTTAATCGGTGTTGGTTACCGTGCTCAGTCTAAAGGCAAGGTGCTTGATTTGACTCTGGGTCTTTCGCATCCGGTAAATTTTGAAGTGCCTGAGGGCATTACTGTTGAAACGCCAAGTCAGACTGAAATTCTGGTAAAGGGTATCGACAAACAACAAGTAGGTCAGGTTGCTGCGAAGATTCGTGATTATCGTCCACCTGAGCCATACAAGGGTAAAGGTATTCGCTATTCGGATGAGCATGTTGTCCGTAAAGAAGCGAAGAAGAAATAAGGTAAGCGTGTAATGGACAAGAAAACATCTAGACTACGTCGTGCACGTCGAGCCCGTGCAAAAATTAGAGAACTCGGTGAGCATCGACTAAGCATTCATCGTACACCACGTCATATGTATGCCCAGGTGATTGCGCCAAATGGCTCTGAAATCATTGCCTGTGCATCAACTGTTGAAGGTGATATGAAAAAATCACTGAAAGTGACTGGTAATGTCGATGCAGCATCAGCTGTTGGCAAAGCAATTGCCGAACGAGCCAAATCTGCAGGCGTAACAAAAGTTGCATTTGATCGTTCAGGTTTCAAATATCATGGCCGTGTGAAGGCATTAGCCGACGCTGCGCGCGAAAACGGACTGGAATTTTAAAGGTTTAAGTTATGGCGAATTTTGAAGCACAACAAGGTAATGACCTGATCGAAAAACTGGTGAATGTAAACCGCGTCGCCAAAGTCGTTAAAGGTGGTCGTATTTTCGGTTTTACAGCACTGGTTGTTGTCGGTGATGGTAATGGTCGCGTTGGTTACGGTCGTGGTAAAGCACGTGAAGTGCCTGCAGCAATCACTAAGGCAATGGAAAGCGCCAAGCGTAACATGTTTGATGTTGACCTATCTGAAGGTACTTTACAGTACGCCATCACTGCAGAATGTGGCGCCGGTAAGGTATACATGCAACCAGCCTCTGAAGGTACTGGTATTATTGCCGGTGGTGCAATGCGCGCTGTCTTTGAAGCGGTAGGTGTGCACAATGTCCTGGCCAAATGTATTGGTACAAACAACCCCATCAACATGGTTCGCGCCACGCTGGAAGGGTTAAGAAACATGAAATCACCTGAACGCATGGCTGCTAAGCGCGGTAAGAGTGTTCAAGAAATTCTGGAATAAGATCATGGCAGATAAAAAGCTTAAAGTGACTCTGGTGCGTAGCACCAATAAACGTCTGGCAGCGCATAAAGCCTGTGTCAGTGGTCTGGGTCTACGTCGTATGCATCACACAGTTGAAGTGATTGATACACCCGAAAATCGGGGCATGATTAATAAAGTGTCCTACATGTTAAAGGTTGAGGAAGTTTAAAATGCGTCTCAATACAATCAAACCTGCCTCAGGCAGTAAACATGCAGCGAAACGTGTAGGTCGTGGTATAGGCTCTGGTCTGGGCAAGACCGGTGGACGTGGCCATAAAGGTCAGCATTCTCGTTCTGGCGGTTTTCATAAAGTCGGTTTCGAAGGTGGTCAGATGCCATTACAGCGTCGTCTGCCAAAACGTGGTTTTCGTTCGCGTATTGCACCGACTGTCGCAGAAATTCGTTTGCATGAACTCACCAAGGTTGATGGTGATGTGGTTGATTTACTGGCACTGAAGGCGGCTAAAATTGTCACGCATGATATCAAGCGTGCCAAGGTGATTGCTTCAGGTTCGATTGACACCGCAGTGACAGTAAAAGGTCTGGGTGTTACTAAAGGCGCACGTGCAGCAATAGAAGCTGCTGGCGGCAAAATCGAGGACTAAATGAGCACACCTGGATCAGCAATGGCGCAAGGCCTGGCAGGTGCTGGGCGACTGACGGAAGTCAGACAACGTATCTTCTTTTTGATAGGTGCGCTGCTGATTTATCGCATCGGTACGTTTGTGCCTGTTCCCGGTATTGATCCAGTAGAACTTGCCAAGTTATTTGATCGCACTAGTGGCTCGATTGTCGACATGTTTAACATGTTCTCAGGTGGTGCGCTGGAAAGACTGTCTATCTTTGCGCTGGGCATTATGCCTTATATTTCTGCATCCATTATTATGCAGCTATTGACGGTCGTGGTTCCCAAGCTCGAGCAGCTAAAGAAAGAAGGTGAAGCCGGGCGTCGTAAAATTACTCAATACACACGTCGCGGTACCGTTGTGCTAGCTACGTTCCAGGCGATAGGTATTTCAGTAGCCTTACAGTCACAGGCTGTCGTCGTCAATCCAGGTCCGGCATTTGTCTTTATTACTGCAACCACGCTGGTAACGGGTACGATGTTCCTGATGTGGCTCGGTGAACAGGTTACAGAGCGTGGTATCGGTAACGGTATTTCAATGATTATCTTTGCCGGTATTGTTGCAGGACTACCATCAGCGATAGGTGGCACACTGGAACTCTATAATACTGGCGAACTGTCAGCAGCATTCATTGTTCTGTTGTTCGTTATGTCCCTGGCCGTCACCGCATTTGTTGTCTTTGTTGAACGTGGCCAGCGTCGTATTACAGTGAATTATGCCAAGCGTCAGCAGGGTAATAAGTTGTATGCAGGTCAGACAAGTCATTTGCCTCTGAAACTCAATATGGCAGGTGTCATTCCACCAATTTTTGCTTCGAGTATTATTCTGTTTCCAACAGCGATTGGTGGCATGTTTGGTAGTACCCAGGGTATGGAATGGTTGACGGATTTTACCTCGACACTGTCTCCAGGCCAGCCTTTATATGTATTCGCCTATGCATCAGCAATTATATTCTTCTGTTTCTTCTATACCGCACTGGTATTCAACTCAAAAGAAACGGCAGATAATCTGAAAAAATCAGGTGCCTTTATCCCTGGTATTCGTCCCGGTCAGCAGACTGCGAAGTATATTGATGGGGTTATGTCACGACTGACCATGGTGGGGGCGATTTACATCACAGCCGTCTGCCTGTTGCCAGAATTCCTGATTCTGGGCTGGAATGTACCGTTTTATTTCGGTGGTACGTCTCTACTGATTATTGTGATTGTGGTGATGGATTTCATATCACAGTTACAGGCGCATTTGATGTCGCATCAGTATGAAGGGCTTCTGAAGAAAGCCAATTTGAAGACTCAGGGTCGCCCTGGGTCAATTAGATAAGTTTTTGTAATTTAAAGAGTAATCTGGAGCACAGGATGAAAGTTCGAGCATCAGTCAAGAAAATGTGTCGTAACTGTCGCGTGATTCGCCGTAAAGGTTCGGTACGTGTGATTTGTAAGAATGCGCGTCATAAACAGCGCCAGGGCTAGTTAACAGCGTTGGTATTTTTGAATATAAAACAGTATACTTGCGGGCTTTTGACCCGCTGGTCATTTTGAACTTGGAGATGGTTTTATGGCCCGTATTGCAGGCATAAACATACCGGTAAATAAACACACAGTCATTGCACTGACGTCGATTTATGGCATTGGCCCTACACTCGCGAAGGCAATCTGTGACACCACTGGTATTGCACCGGAAACTAAAGTCCGTGATCTGACTGAAGATCAGGCTGAATCACTACGTGGTGCAGTGGGTAAATACACAGTTGAAGGTGATTTGCGCCGCGAAATCTCCATGAATATCAAACGTTTGATGGATCTGGGTTGTTACCGCGGAATTCGTCATCGTCGTGGTTTGCCGCTGCGTGGTCAGCGTACACAGACAAATGCGCGTACTCGTAAGGGACCGCGCCGTCCAATTCGTAAATAATTAGGTAAGGCATCATGGCTAAAGCACCAGCACGTACAAAAAAGAAAGTTAAAAAGAATGTGGTCGACGGCGTCGCTCATATTCACGCTTCTTTTAATAACACCATTATTACGATTACAGACCGTCAGGGTAATGCTCTGTCCTGGGCAACAGCAGGTGGTTCAGGTTTTCGTGGTTCACGTAAGAGTACACCGTTTGCTGCTCAGGTTGCTGCCGAACGTGCCGGTAAGGTTGTTCAGGAAATGGGCATGAAGAATATGGAAGTCAATGTTAAAGGTCCTGGCCCTGGTCGTGAATCAGCGGTTCGTGCCTTGAATGGCCTTGGCTTCAAAATTACTAACATCACAGACGTGACACCCATTCCTCACAATGGTTGTCGTCCACCCAAGAAACGTCGCGTTTAAGTTCGGAGAGATACATTGGCTAAGTACACAGGTCCAAAATGTCGTTTATGTCGCCGTGAAGGAGAAAAACTTTTCCTCAAAGGTGCAAAATGTTATTCAGGTAGCTGTGCGATTGAAAAACGCAGCTTCCCACCGGGTCAGCATGGCCAGCGCCGCGTGCGTCTGTCTGATTATGCGACTCAGTTACGTGAGAAACAGAAACTCCGTCGTACCTATGGCATTTTAGAAAAGCAGTTCCGTCTTTATTATAAAGAAGCCGATCGCCTTAAAGGCTCTACCGGTGAAAATCTGCTGCAGCTGTTAGAAAGCCGCCTAGACAATGTTGTTTACCGTATGGGTTTGGGGGTTTCACGTAGTGAAGCACGCCAACTGGTACGACATAATGGTGTCACAGTTAATGGTAGCAAGGTGAATATTCCTTCTTATCAGTTAAATGCCAGCGATGTTATTTCTATTGCTGACAAGAGCAAAGAACAATTACGTATCAAGTCATCTCTAGAAATGGCAGAACAACGCGGTTTTCCTGAATGGCTAGATGTTGATACAAACAAAATGACAGGTGTTTTTAAAGCGGCTCCGGAACGCAGTGAGTTACCAGCCGAGATTAATGAACATCTAGTTGTTGAGCTTTACTCCAAGTAATCGCTAATCAGGAGAGGCCTGCCTTTATGCAAGGATCTGTATCAGACTTTTTGAAACCGCGTCTTGTTGACGTCAATATGATCAATGAGCGTCACGCCAAGGTTACCCTTGAGCCACTCGAACGTGGCTTTGGGCACACTCTTGGTAATGCCTTACGCCGTATTCTACTGTCATCTATGCCTGGTGCGGCGGTGACTGAGGTGGAAATCCAGGGTGTACTGCATGAATACACCAGTATTGAAGGTGTTCAGGAAGATGTCATCGACATTCTGCTAAACCTGAAAAACCTGGCCATGCTGATGCATGAGCGAGAAGAAGTTTCTTTGACGCTGAGCAAAAAAGGTCCTGGTGCAGTGACTGCAGGTGATATCGAATTACCACATGACGTGGAAATCGTTAATCCCGATTTGGTCATTGCTAATCTGACGGCTGCTGGTGAATTGAACATGACACTGAAAGTTGCCAGTGGACGTGGTTATCAGGCAGCGGCGGCACGTGCCAGTTTTGAAGAAGAAGAACGTCCAATTGGTCACATGCAACTGGATGCCTCTTTTAGCCCCGTGCATCGTGTTAATTACACCGTAGATACAGCACGCGTTGAGCAACGTACTGATCTGGATAAGCTGATTATTGATATCGAAACCAATGGTACAGTTGATCCAGAAGAAGCGATTCGCCGTGCTGCGACGATTCTACAGGATCAGTTATCAACATTTGTTGACCTACAGGGTAATGATGAATCTCAGCCAGAGGCCAAGGAAGATGAAGTTGATCCTATCTTGCTGCGTCCTGTCGATGATTTAGAACTGACTGTGCGCTCAGCGAACTGCCTCAAGGCAGAGAGTATTTATTACATCGGTGATCTGATTCAGCGCACCGAAGTTGAGTTATTAAAAACACCTAACCTGGGTAAGAAGTCTCTGACTGAAATCAAAGATGTTCTTGCACAACGTGGTTTGTCACTGGGTATGCGTCTGGAAAACTGGCCACCTGCCAGCCTGGTCGCCAAAGATCAGCAGACTGCGTAAAGGTTAATAGAGAAGTTATTGTAGAGAGAAGCCGCTATGCGACATCGTAATTCTGGAAGACAGTTAAACCGTAACAGTACACATCGTAAAGCCATGTTCCGTAATATGGCCGCATCACTGTTCCGTCATGAGTTAATCAAGACCACTCTGCCTAAGGCAAAAGAGCTGCGTCGTGTTGCTGAACCACTGATTACCATGGCTAAATCAGACAGTGTTGCTAATCGTCGTCTGGCGTTCAACCGTCTACGTGATCGCGACATGGTCACTAAGCTATTTGGTGAACTTGGTCCGCGTTACGCAGAACGTCCAGGTGGTTACCTGCGCATTTTGAAATGTGGTTTTCGTGCTGGTGATACTGCGCAAATGGCGTATGTTGAGCTGGTCGACCGTCCTGCAGAAGAAGATGCTGCTGACGAATAAAGCGATATTTCATGCTTAATTAAGAAAGCCGGGTAACCCCCGGCTTTTTTTTGTGCCTTAATTTCAGCTACAGTAAAGACATGATAGTCATGTTTACTGATTTTGGTGTTACCGGCCCCTATGTTGGGCAGATGGAAGCCGTGCTGCATGAGAATACTCAGGGGATACCGATCGTCTCCCTGATGCATGACGCGCCACGTTTTCAGCCGATGCTGGGTGCCTATTTACTGGCAGCATATAGCCAGTATTTCCCTGATGATGCTGTGTTTTTGTGTGTAATTGATCCCGGTGTCGGTGATCCTCAACGTCGCGGCGCGATTGTACAAACTGACAGGCACTGGTTTGTTGGGCCTGATAATGGACTGTTTAATGTTGTCGCCAGCAGAGCAAGTGAGGTGCATTGGTGGGATATCGAGTGGCCACAGTTGGTGTCCGAAAGTTTTCATGGCAGGGATATATTCGCCCCTGTGGCAGCATTGCTGGCATCTGGTGAGTCGCCACCCGCAGAAGAGGCCAATCCGCAGCATCGCATCCTGCCGAATTGGCAGGCCGATCTGGCACGGATAATCTATATCGATGTTTACGGAAATTGTATTACTGGAATACGTTTTCACGAGTACATGTGCGCGTCAGTTGTGCGTACCCGGGCGGTGACATTACGCTATGCGCGTACCTTTTGTGAGAGTCCGAAAGGGCAGGCTTTTTTCTACCGCAATGCCAATGGCCTGCTTGAAATCGCGGTAAATCAGGGTGATGCCGCCAACTCGCTGGGTATGAAAATTGGTGATACTATTGATCTATTAACAACCAGCGAGTGATGGAATCAGGAGGATAGATTGGACATGTCAACGAGTAGTGAACGTGAAAAATTTGCGATGCGTTTGAACGAAGCGCTCGATGATGCCGGTATACCCCCGAAAGGCGATGGACGCTCCTCAGCGCTGGTTGATATGCTGGGAATCAATCATCAGGAAGCACAGAAATGGCTAGATGGGGAGGAATTCCCCAAGACCTCGCGTCTGGTAAAGATGGCGACCATGCTACAGGTACGATCTAACTGGTTGCTCAGTGGCCAGGGTGAAAAGTATCCCCCCGATGTGGAAGTTGAACAAAGGGTTAAAACCACGGTAGTTGAAACCGCAGATGAATTATCCAAGGAAGCTTTTGCGCTGGCTTCACGCTGGATGCGTTTGCCCTATCAGCAGCGTATTGCTATGCAAAAAGTCATTGATGAGCTATTGAATACAACAGATAGCTAATTCATTAATTGCTAAGCCGTTCCAGGCGATAGCCATGGTGATAAATGGAGCTAATGCGCCAGCCATTATCGGGCACCAGTCCCAGTTTATTCCTTATACGACTGACGTGAGTATCGGTAGTACGGGTATTAAGATTACCACTTTGTCCCCATACCTGCTCGAGGATATCCTCACGGCTAACGATGCGTCCAAGGTGTTTAAAAAAATAACGAACCAGTTCGTATTCTTTTTGAGTTAGTTTGACCTCTTCATCATTAAGCTTCACCAGTTTTTTATTATTATCAATGATGATATCGCCTACTTTTAAAACATCTTGTTCATGGTTATCCAGTAGCTGGGCGCGACGCGCTACCGCCATCACTCTGGCTAGCAAGACAGTCTGAGTGAATGGTTTGGTAATATAATCATCCGCACCCAGGCGTAGCATATTGGAGATGTCTTCTTCAGCATCACGTGAGGTGGCAAAGATAACCGGTATTGGCCAGTCGAGGGTTTCGCGCACAATTTTGAGGACTTCATCTCCCATAATATCTGGGAGCATCCAGTCGAGGATGAGCAGGTCAAAGTTCGTTGTTTTAATCGCCTGTAGAAGATCTTTACTTTGAATGAAATGCGTCACCTGATAATTTTCAGATTCAAGCCAGATCTTGATTAATTCAGCCAGCTCCTCGTGATCCTCCAGTATGCCAATATGTATCATTCCGTAAAGGTCCTTTATTCTTATCTTTACATTATTGCTGCTAAATGCTGAGATTTACAGCTCTGAGCATGTTTATTACTGATTTATTCAGGTTATGTCATATATCGGGCTATTTTGCCAAGCGTAGCTTTTGTTCTAGCAGTGGGCGTAGATACACCCCAGTATAGGTATCGGTTGCTGCTACCGTTTCCGGAGTGCCGCAGGCGATTAATTTGCCGCCGTTATCGCCACCTTCTGGTCCCAGATCGATGATCCAGTCGGCTGTTTTGATGACATCAAGGTTATGTTCAATGATGACAATCGTATTTCCGTGATCACGTAAACGATGCAGCACGGCCAGTAACTGCTCGATATCATGGAAATGTAAGCCAGTGGTGGGCTCGTCCAGAATATACAACGTCTGACCAGTATCCCGTTTGGATAGCTCACGTGACAGTTTCACGCGTTGTGCCTCCCCCCCGGAAAGCGTGGTGGCATTCTGGCCGAGACGAATGTAACTCAGACCGACATCCATCAGTGTATTAAGCTTTTTCGCAATAGCCGGGACTGGCTGAAAAAATTTAGCGGCATCTTCAACCGTCATCTCCAGCACTTCACTGATGTTCTTACCCTTGTAACGTACATCCAGCGTTTCACGGTTATAACGTTTTCCCTTGCAAACATCACATGGTACATAGACATCGGGCAGGAAGTGCATTTCAACCTTGATGACACCATCACCCTGGCAGGCCTCACAGCGACCACCTTTCACGTTGAAACTGAAGCGTCCGGGTGTATAGCCGCGTGAACGCGCTTCTTGTGTGTTGGCAAACAATTCTCGTATAGGGGTGAATAGACCGGTATAGGTCGCCGGGTTAGAGCGTGGTGTACGCCCGATTGGGCTTTGATCAATATCAACGACCTTGTCAAACTGATCCAGTCCTTCAACACTCTGACACGGGGCGGGATCTTCGCCACTACGGTGCAGGGCGAGCAAGGCGTGTTGATATAGCGTGTCGTTGATGAGAGTTGATTTACCTGAACCAGAGACCCCGGTCACACAGGTCATCAGGCCGATCGGAATCTCGACATCCACCCCTTTAAGATTATTGCCACTCGCGCCATTAACCTTCAGCCATTTGTCTTTCTGGGTAGGCGTACGCATCGCGGGTATTGCAATGCACTTTCGTCCCGACAGGTACTGACCGGTTAATGAATCGCTGTGTTGTAAAATTTCATCTGGGGTACCGCTAGCGACGATATGGCCACCATGAACACCGGCACCGGGACCGATATCAACAATGTAATCGGCATGACGAATAGCATCTTCATCATGCTCAACGACAATAACGGTATTGCCTAGATCACGCAGGTAGTTGAGTGTATTCAGCAGTCGCGCATTATCACGTTGATGTAGCCCAATAGAGGGCTCGTCGAGCACATACATTACGCCTACCAGTCCAGCACCAATCTGGCTTGCCAGTCGTATACGTTGTGTTTCACCGCCAGAGAGCGTATCGGCACTGCGATCCAGGCTGAGGTAATCCAGACCAACATTAACCAGGAAATCCAGGCGTTGGCATATTTCCTTGAGGATCTTGCTGGCGATCTCACCACGTCTACCACTGAGATTTAGCGCGCTGAAAAATGTCTGCGCTTTGCCTACCGGCATGGCAGTGATCACGGGCAGTGTGTGATCATCAATAAAGACATGTCGCGGACCGGTTGCCAGACGTGTGCCCTTGCAGTCAGGACAGGACTGATGACTGATGTATTTCGCCAGGTCTTCGCGGACGACATTTGATTCGGTTTCTCGATAACGTCGCTTTATATTATTGATAATACCTTCAAAGGTATGCTCACGACGCTTTTCTTTACCCGTGTCATTGAAGTAACTGAAGCTAATGACATCCTCACCACTGCCATAGAGGATGACATGCTGAGTGGTTTCATCAAGTTCTTCAAATGGGGTGTCAATATCGAACTCATAATGCCGTGCCAGTGAGGTGAGCATCTGAAAGTAATACATATTGCGGCGATCCCAGCCACGGATTGCACCACCCGCGAGGCTCATTTCAGGCTGACGAACAATACGGTGAGGATCAAAATACTGTGACACGCCAATGCCGTCACAGGTTGGGCAGGCGCCGGCCGGGTTATTGAAAGAGAAGATGCGTGGTTCAAGTTCGGCAATACTGTAGCCGCATTTGGGGCAGGCAAAGTTGGCCGAGAAATCGATGTCGTCACCGTCACCTTCCATCCACGCTATACGTGCGAGACCATCGGTCATATTAAGGGCTGTTTCAAACGATTCAGCGAGGCGCTGCTGTAAATCATCACGCACCTTAAAACGATCGACGATCACCTCGATGGTATGTTTGCGCCGCAGATCCAGACTAGGAGGATCATCCAGTTCTACGATTTCATCATTGATACGTGCACGAATGAATCCCTGTGCATGCAGACTCTCAAGCAATTTAAGATGTTCGCCCTTACGATTTTCAATCACCGGTGCGAGTAGCATGAGTTTGGCACCCTCTGGTAGCGACAGCACATGGTCGACCATCTGACTGACGGTCTGGGCATTGAGTTCGACATCATGTTCCGGACAGCGTGGCTCACCGACGCGCGCAAACAATAGACGCAGGTAATCATAGATTTCAGTAATTGTGCCGACCGTAGAACGCGGATTGTGTGAAGCCGCTTTCTGTTCAATTGAGATGGCCGGTGACAGGCCCTCAATATGATCCACATCCGGTTTTTCCATCATCGACAGGAACTGGCGTGCATAGGCCGACAGGGATTCGACATAACGGCGCTGACCTTCGGCATAGATGGTGTCAAAGGCCAGGGACGATTTGCCCGACCCGGATAACCCTGTGATGACAATGAGTCGGTCACGCGGCAGAGTAATATCAATATTTTTCAGATTGTGCGTACGTGCACCGCGTATAGTTATTGCGTCCATCGGATTTCCAGTTATCGAGTAACCTGCTAATATACGACGATTCTCAGGCATGAAGCAAAATAACTCGCCAAATTCCCCTTCCCGGATGACTGCACTGGAACGTCGCGCTGCGATGTCGCTGGCGGGCATTTTTAGCACGCGTATGCTCGGCCTGTTCATGATCATGCCGATTTTCAGTATCTACGCACTCGAACTGGAAGGTGTGACCCCATTACTCACCGGTGTCGCCATTGGCATTTATGGTCTCACTCAGGCGTTATTACAGATTCCTTTCGGTCGTCTCTCAGATCGCATAGGCCGTAAAAAGGTCATTCTCGCTGGATTAGTACTGTTTGTCATTGGTAGCGTAGTTGCTGCGCTTTCTACCACCATTGAGGGGGTCATTATTGGCCGTGCATTGCAGGGTAGTGGTGCCATTGCCTCAGCAATCATGGCGCTGACAGCGGATCTGACCCGTGAGGATCACCGCACCAAGGCCATGGCAATCATTGGCATGAGTATTGGTGCCTCGTTTGCGTTGTCGATGGTGCTAGGGCCCGTGGTATACAGCACACTGGGTGGTGCGGGCATATTCTGGGTTATTGCGGTACTGGCTATCGTGGCAATGCTGATTCTTCACTGGCAGGTACCAACCCCTGTAAATCAGCGTGTACACCCGGATGCTGAGGTCGTTAACCAGCATATTGGCGAGATTCTGCGTAATACCCAGTTATTGCGGCTGGACTTCGGTATTCTCATTTTACATATGGTGCTGACCGCGACTTTTGTCGTGATGCCGCTAGTGCTGCAGGATATTGCCGGACTGGATGTCGCCAGTCATGCCTATCTGTATTTGCCCGTTTTTCTTATCTCTGCGGCCTTGATGGTGCCCTTCATTATCATGGCTGAGAAGTATCGACGCATGCGCGGAGTCTTTATTGGTGCGATTCTGTGTCTCGGCCTTGTGGAGCTCGGGCTCGGGACCCTGGGTACCGGTTTCTGGCCCATCGTTATCCTGCTGGTATTGTTTTTTACCGCCTTTAATATTCTGGAGGCGTGCCTGCCGTCTATCGTCTCCAAGCTGGCACCTGCCCACAAAAAAGGCACCGCGATGGGTGTGTACTCCAGCTCGCAGTTTTTTGGCGCCTTTCTCGGTGGGGTGACTGGTGGCTGGGTTTATGGCGAATATGGCCTCTCCGCGGTTTTCCTGATGTCTGCTGGGCTTATTCTGCTGTGGTGGCTGTGGGCGGCGACGATGGCGCCCCTGGTTTATGCTGCCAGTCGTGTCGTGAGCTTTGATGATATACAGCCTGAACAGGTCAAGGAATTGCTAAGTGCGCTACAAAATCTCTCAGGGGTTACAGAAGCGGTTGTTTTAGCTGAGGAAAATACGGCCTACCTGAAGCTCGACAAAGACACCTTTGACGAGACTGCCCTGCAGGCAGTAATGCAGAAATTTCATCAGAAATAGCATAATTCGACTGGCCGCCAGCGTGTGTGCATGGCATGCTAGTGGCATAGCAAAACATCAAGATTTAGAGGATTGAAAGTATGGCAAGAGGTGTAAATAAGGTCATTTTGGTAGGGCATCTGGGACGTGATCCAGAGGTACGTTATATGCCAAGTGGCGGCGGCGTGGCTAATGTAACGCTCGCGACCACTGATTCATGGAAAGACAAGCAAAGTGGTGAAAAGCAGGAACGCACGGAATGGCATCGTGTGGTGTTTTTCAATCGTCTTGCCGAGATTGTCGGTGAGTACCTGAAAAAGGGCTCGCAGGTATATGTCGAAGGTCGCCTACAGACCCGCAAATGGCAGGATAATAGTGGTCAGGATCGCTACACCACCGAGATTGTCGCCAACGAAATGCAAATGCTTGGTGGGCGTAATGCTGGTGCCTCTGACTTCAATCAGGACAGTGCGCCGGCACCGGCCGCTGCAGCAGCTGCGCCACCACAATCGACTGGCTCAGGCGCAGGTTCAGCCAACGATTTCGACGATGATATTCCTTTCTAAACATCAGGTATCGTCTATTATTTAAGGCATTAATCAACGGACCGATAACAACTATCTCCAGGGTGGAATTTATGTAGAGCACATATACAGGCAGGTAGTTATGCATGTCATTTCGCATAGTAACAACAGGTTAAGCCAATGCCTTATAGCAGCCATATTGAGCTGCTGCCTGTCCTGCCAGGCCTCTGCTGAAGTTGTTACCGACGGTACGTTAGGTGCCGCACAAAACCTCCCCGGCCCCGTCTATAACATTACTTCTGATCTGGGTCAGCAGCGCGGCAATAATCTTTTCCATAGTTTCACGACATTCAATGTAGAGAGCGGTAACGAAGCAGCCTTTTCCGGACCAGCTGCTGTGACGAATATTATCAGTCGCGTCACCGGTGGTAGCTTCTCTTCTATCGAAGGTACGATTAGCTCGTCGATACCCGATGCCAATTTGTTCCTGTTAAATCCGGCTGGCATTTTGTTTGGTGCCGGTGCGGCCGTCGATGTTGATGGTTCCTTTCATGCCTCAACTGCAGATAGCTTGCTGTTTGAAAATGGTGAACGTCTGTCGGTGAACACACAGGTGCCGGCCGTGTTGTCAGTTGCTGAGCCCAGTGCATTTGGTTTTTTAGGCACAAACGTGGGTGGCATCATCGTCGACAGCGCGATTATCGCAACTGATGCCGGTGAAGACCTGTCACTGACGGCACAGGGAATCAGTATTAACAATTCAATCCTGCTCGTGGACCAGGCGCAGCTAGCACTTAACGCTGCCTTGAGTGGTGGTGATGTTGCTATAGATGCGAATGATTCTAATCAGAATACCGCGGCCCTTGCCGGCAGTATTACCGCAACAGCTAGTCTTCTCGCATCTGAAGATTCTGCTGCAGGTGAGATCGTTATACGTGGTGGCGAGATCACGCTGAACAATACTGATGTGACAGTACGTTCTTTTAATGATGGTGCCGGTGGCACACTGACGGTTGCCGCGGATCTATTAAGGGTTAATACCGGTAGTGAACTGACGGCAACGACTTTTGGTGATAACCCTGGTGGCACTATAGATGTAACGGCAAATACGGTGGTACTCGATGGTTCGCTGGCACCGACACTGTTGACGGGTATCCTGGCTGATGCGGTAGGCGCTGGCGCTGGCGGCACCATCATGGTCAGCACCACTGACCTGTTTATTTTTGACGGCGCCGAAATTTCAGCCGAGACACTCGGCAGTGGTGACGGTGGTGAAATCACCATTAATGCTAACCAGACAGTGATCGACAGTTCGCGAACGACAGAATTTACTGGCATTCGCGTTGCAGCAAATGATAGTGGTGCAGGGGGTGATCTGTTACTGAATACATCTCTGTTAGGTATTGTGAATGGTGGTCTGATTAGTGCTTCCACAGTTGCATCGGGTGATAGTGGTGGACTGGTGATTAATGCTGACATCGTGACATTGATTGGCGATGGTTTTCCCACCGGTATCTTTGCCGAGTCAGGTGGGGTTGGTGAGGGTGGTGATATCACCATTAATACAACCGAGCTGAATGTGTTTGACGGTGCACGTATTTCTGCAACCACGTTCAATGCAGGACAAGGTGGTGAGGTATCCATTACTGCAACGAATATTCTGCTCGATAATAGAAATGACCTGGGCCTGACGGGTATCTTTGCTGATGCGATTAGTGATGGGAATGGCGGTAGCCTGCTGATAACGAGTGATACCTTAGTCATTTCACCGCGTACCGAGATTTCAGCAGAAGCGCTGGGTTTTGGTGATGGCGGTGACATCGAAGTGAATGCCGGACTGGTGTTTCTTGATGGTGTAGGAGCGAATGGTATTTTTACTGGTATCCGTGTCACGGCCCGCGATGTGGGTGCGGGTGGTGACTTACTGTTAAATGCCGATGTGTTGGGTATTTTCGATGGTGCTCAGCTTTCAGCTTCGACGCTAGGTGATGGTGATGCCGGTGTAGTGACGCTTGATGTCGGGGACATCATAATTAGCGGCGCTGATACAGGTATATTTGCGGCTGTCGAGGAGAATGCTTCTGGTCAGGGCGGTGATATCTTACTCAGTGCAGGCACACTCGATATCTCTGCCGGTGGACAGGTGAGCACGTCTACCTTTGGCGCTGGTAATGGTGGTTTATTAAGTGTCAGTGCAACGAATCTCGTCATTGATGGTGTTGGCCTAAGTACAGGACTTTTCGCAACTGTCGAAAACAGGTTCACAGCATCAGGTAATGGCGGTGATCTGCTTGTAGATGTTCAGGATCTACATATCTTAAATGGCGGCAGGATCCTGGCATCGACCTTTGGTTTTGGTACTGGCAATGGTGGCACTGCAACAATTAATATTGGTACCGGCCTGATCGATGGCACTAATGCAAGTGTATTGACAGCTATTTCGGCATCCACTGAAACCTTTGGTGTAACCCAGGGCGGTGATGTGAACATAACCGCGGGTGATCTGACGCTTCTAAATGGTGCACAGATATCTGCTGGTTCCACTGGCGCTGGTTCTGGCGGTTCTCTGAGCTTGACGGCAGATAATCTTACATTGAGTGGTGTAGGGCGTTTCTCTGCCGGTATATTTGTGCCTGCACAGGGTACTGGTGATGCCGGTGATATCGATATTCGGGTAGGCAATCTTCTTGTTGAGAATGGCGCGATTATTTCGGCATCGACAACTGGGCCAGGCAATAGCGGCACGCTGACAATCAATGCTGATAGCGTGCGCCTCGATGGCCAGGGGAGGAGAACGGGCATACAGGCTGAAGTCAGAGAAAATGCTTCAGGTCTGGGTGGCAATGTCAGCCTTACTACAGGTTTACTAGAGTTGAGCGATGGTGGAGTGATAAGCGCATCAACCATAGGTAGTGGAGAGGGTGGCACTATCAACGCCACGGTTAGTAGCGCTGTTTTCGATAATCGCGACACGGGTATATTTACCGGCATAACGGCTTCAACCAGCAGTGACACCGGTGCTGATGGTGGTGACGTCAATATACAGGCCGACGATCTGAGTTTATTTGGTAGTTCATTGATCAGCGTGAGTTCCTTTGCTGCTGGTGATGGGGGTGTGCTAACAATTGACTCGGCAAGCCTGGTCCTGGACGGTCGCCAGATGAGTTTTTCCGCGGGTCTGTTTGCTTCAGCGAATGGTACTGGTAGCGGTGGTGACATCAGTCTGAATATTGATGATCTACAGGTGCTGAACGGCGCACGTATCAGTGCCTCTACATTTGATCAGGGTGATAGTGGTTTACTGTCGATTAATGCAGACTCCATCCTGATTGATGGCAATGGCCAGGGCACCAGTATCCGTGCAACAGTGGGGAGTCTGGCAACAGGTCAGGGCGGTGATATCCAGATCACCGCTGATGAGCTACAGATTTTTGATGGCGGTAGTATTACTGCAGCCACCTTTGGTGCAGGCCCTGGGGGTACTCTGTCTCTGAGCATTGGCAGCGGTCTGGCCAGTGGTTTAAATGCAGATGTCTTTACTGGTATCTCTGCATCAACAGAGTTCGACGGTTTCTCGGAAGGCGGCGATCTAAACATCGTAGCTGGTGATCTGACATTGCTTGATAGCGCGCAGATTACCGTCAGTTCATTTGGTGATGGCCCGGGTGGCACGCTGACATTGACTGCGGACTCACTGACATTAAGTGGCGTGACGGACTTTTCTGCCGGTGTCTTCGCGACTGCACAGGATGATGGTGATGGCGGTGATGTGCTCATCGATGTTGGTACATTGCAGATTACTAATGGTGGCAGGATTTCTGCCTCCACCTTCGATTTTGGGGATAGTGGCGTTTTAAATATCAATGCCGATGTCGCGATCCTTGATGGTCAGGGAATTCGTAGCGGTATTTTTGCTGAGGTTGATGAGTTTGGGTTTGGTGCAGGCGGCGATATCAACTTCACTGCAGGAAGTCTATCGATTCTCGATGGTGCGCTCATTAGTGCACAGACCTCTGGTTTTGG
>Ga0316207_10001796_pt1 | contig 24503 bp, 26 predicted proteins | sample 6weekpyrite_MG_FD_204943 | JGI IMG/M metagenome (GOLD analysis project Ga0316207, IMG submission 204943) | Microbial mat bacterial communities from mineral coupon in-situ incubated in ocean water Damariscotta River, Maine, United States -... | ecosystem: Environmental > Aquatic > Marine >... | reverse complement strand
TTGAATACTTTTCATCGGTTAAGAAACAACAACCACCCGCAGGTTGAGCATATTCCTCAAAACCATATTTTTCTGCCAAGGCCATTTGTGGTTTTCGTGTACGACCACTGAAATCAAATAATTGTTCACGATCCAGCCAACCCTCTTGTTCCGGTATAGTTGCTGGCAAATGTTTCGCACACAACGGACGCACTAATAAATCACCGGCACCCGACTCACGCGCAATCACCGGCATCGTATCTTTACGCTGCGACATAGGGCGTTGGCCAATCACTTCACCGGTGATGATAAAATCGAAATTATTAGCCGCAATCCATTCGTGCGCCTTTTTCACCATAAAGCCCTTACAATCCAAACAGGGATTCATGTGCTGACCATAACCATGTGATGGATTAATCACGATGTCTTTGTATTCTTCAATGATGTCGACAATATGTAATTTGATGCCAAGCTGCTCTGCCACCCACAAAGCATTATTCCGCTTTGGCTTGGCTTTATCCTTTTTACGGATCGCGTGGGTATGACCCTCAACACAGAAACCGGTGTAAAAATTGATCCCTTCAACATGCACACCCTGCTCCATCACCGCTTTCGCTGCGAGAAGTGAATCGAGGCCACCAGAAATAAGGGCGACTGCCTTGCGTTGAGTTGCTACCATCTTGAAAACTACCGCTCAGAAAAAGGGGCGCCATTATAACAGAGCAGTTCGACTCGGGACTACGCCCATATATATAAGGTATACTTGCGCGCTAATTACGTGAATTTGGAAAAAAAACAGACATTACCATGAGTAGCACGAACGATATTTCGACTTTTCACGGCTTAATTGCCACTTTACAGGCTTTTTGGGCCGAACAGGGCTGCGCTGTTTTACAGCCTTACGACATGGAAATGGGTGCTGGCACCTTCCATCCAGCGACTTTTTTACGCGCAATAGGCCCCGAACCTTGGCGCGCTGCCTATGTGCAGCCTTCGCGCCGCCCAACTGATGGTCGTTATGGTGAAAATCCGAACCGTTTGCAGCATTACTATCAATTTCAGGTGATGTTGAAACCTTCGCCAGACAATATTCAAGCGCTTTATCTCGACTCTCTGCGCTTACTGGGTTTTGATCCGCTTGAGCACGATATCCGTTTTGTTGAAGATAACTGGGAATCTCCGACCCTCGGCGCCTGGGGTCTGGGCTGGGAAGTCTGGCTCAATGGCATGGAAGTGACTCAATTTACCTATTTCCAACAAGTGGGTGGGCTAGAATGTCGTCCTGTAACGGGTGAAATTACCTACGGACTCGAGCGCCTTGCCATGTATATGCAGGGTGTTGATAGCGTCTTTGATCTTGTATGGTCTAAAGGCGATGCTGGCACTATTACCTATGGTGATGTCTTTCACCAAAATGAGGTAGAGCAATCAACCTATAACTTTGAATATGCCAATACGGATGTTTTGTTTGCCTGGTTCGATAGCTGTGAAAAAGAAAGCCAAAAATTAATTGCAGCAGACTTACCTCTACCTGCTTATGAACAAGTATTAAAGGCATCACATACCTTTAACTTACTCGATGCACGCCATGCGATTTCCGTAACCGAACGCCAAGCCTATATCTTGCGCATTCGCACTTTATCGCGTGCGGTTGCCCAAGCCTATTACGATAAGCGCGAAAAACTCGGCTTCCCTATGGTTGAAGGAACCAAGTCATGAGTAACACAAATGATTTGCTGATCGAAATCGGCACCGAAGAATTACCACCAAAGGCATTACTAAAATTATCGCAATCATTTGAGAACAGTGTTGTTGCTGATCTAAAAGACGCCGGCCTTGCTTACAACGAAATTAAGCCTTTTGCTACGCCACGTCGTCTTGCACTTTTGATTACTGATCTAACTGAAAAACAGGCCGATCGTGAAATCGAACGCCGCGGCCCTGCTGTTGCTGCCGCTTTTGATGACGATGGAAATCCCACAAAAGCCGCTCAAGGTTTCATGCGTTCATGTGGCGTTGAATCTATTGAACAATTATCAAAACTAGAAACAGATAAAGGTGCTTGGCTAGCTTATACCTTACAAGAAAAAGGCCACATGGCCGCGGAACTTATTCCTGATATTGTGCGAAACGGTCTGGATAAATTACCAATCCCGAAACGCATGCGTTGGGGTGCAGGTGAAGCACAATTTGTTCGTCCCGTGCATTGGATTGTTTTATTACTTGGCAACACCGTTATTGATACTGACATTCTCGGCATTAAAAGTGGGAAAGAAACCTGGGGGCATCGCTTTCATCACCCAAATGCTATGACTATTTTTGATCCTACAAGCTACGCCGATCTATTACAGTCGCAAGGTTATGTTGTTGCCGATTTCACTACACGCCGTGACATGGTACGCAAGGTCGTTACTGATATTGCTGCTGATGCTTCTGGTACCGCCGTCATTGATGAGGCCTTACTTGATGAAGTTACCGCCATGGTTGAATGGCCTGTCGCTGTGCTTGGACATTTTGATAAATCTTTTCTAGATGTACCAATGGAGTGTTTAATCAGCTCAATGAAGAGCCATCAAAAATATTTCCACATGCTCGACAGTGACGGCAATCTTATGCCTAACTTTATTACCGTGAGTAATATTGATAGCAGTAATCTTGATACTGTCAGAAAAGGTAATGAGCGCGTTATTCGCCCTCGTCTTGCAGATGCAGAATTCTTTTGGCAACAAGATAAAAAACATCCTCTTGAAACTCGACGAGATGCGCTTAAGAAAGTTGTCTTTCAGAAAAAGCTCGGCAGCGTACACGATAAATCCGAGCGTATTGCTGCCTTAGCTAATACCATTGCCTCATCACTTAATGCCGACAGTGATGCCGCTACTCGTGCCGCACAACTTTGTAAGTGTGATCTATTATGTGAAATGGTTTATGAGTTTCCTGATTTACAAGGCATCATGGGACACTACTATGCTAGTGCTGATGGTGAACCCGACAAGGTTGCTCAAGCCATTGAAGATCATTATCGCCCACGTTTTGCAGGTGACGAATTACCAAGCAACATTGTTGGCCAAGCAGTTTCTCTGGCGGATAAACTCGATACATTAGTCGGTCTATATGCAATAGGACAACCACCAACCGGCCAAAAAGATCCTTATGCCTTGCGCCGAGCTGCCTTAGGTATTTTACGTATTTGTATGGAATGTTCACTCAATATCAATGTACATGAAGTTATTACCGCAGCAGCAAATAACTATCAGTCAATGGCGCCTAAACTTTCTGTTGCTGATAATGTTGTTAATGATGTCTTTGATTTTATTCTTGGTCGTCTTGCTGTTTATTATAGTAACCAAGATTTCTCCGGTGATGAAATCGATGCCGTAGTCAGTTTACGTCCCGGTCAATTTAATGAACTAGATCAACGCCTGCGTGCGGTTGCTGCATTTCGCAAACTACCGGAAGCTGCAAGTCTCAATGCGGCCAATACACGTATTACTAACATTCTCAAAAAGAGTAAACAAAACGTTGCTGATACGGTTGATCCTGCTTTGTTTGAAGATGATGCCGAAAAAAATCTACATATGGCTATTCAAGCATCATTATCCGAGGTTGAGCCACTATTAAGTTCTGGTGACTACACTGCTGCGCTCACAAAACTAGCCAGCCTACGCGAACCGGTTGATGCCTTCTTTGATAATGTTATGGTGATGGCAGATGATGAAGCCATTCGCAATAATCGACTAGCATTGCTAAATGGTTTGCGTAAACTATTCTTACGTATTGCAGATCTATCTCGTTTACAAGATAAATAATATATCGAAGTAGGAGGGCGCATGGAAAATCAGAGCAACCCAGATTCTTACAATGAAATGCTGGCAGCAATTCAAGCCTTCCACGACAAGCATGACTTTAAAGGCACTGGTGGCGAAGACTTGCCTTATCGCGTTGCTCTAATGGCTGAAGAATTAGGAGAAATATCCTCAGCTATTACTAAAGGTAAATCGACTGAATCGCTTGCTGAAGAATGCGCCGATTTAATGATTCTGGTTATGGGCACCGCCATTGCTGCCGACTTTGATCTAAAGGCTGCGCTTTGGAAAAAAATGGATAAACTAATGAAACGCGAATCAAAAATGATTGATGGCAAAATCCGTGTTTCTGAATTTCGAGATGTGAACTAAACATGTCGCTTATTATCCTCGATCGTGATGGCGTAATTAATGAAGACTCTGATGACTTCATAAAATCGCCCGACGAGTGGATCCCATTACCCGGCAGCCTAGAGGCAATTGCTGCTCTGAAAAATGCTGGCTGGCAAATTGTAGTCGCCACCAACCAATCGGGCATTTCACGTAAATTATTTGATCTTGGTACACTCAATGCCATTCACGACAAAATGCATCGCATGGTACGTGAATATGGCGGTGAAATTGATGCCATCTTTTTCTGTCCACATGGCCCCAAAGATGACTGCACCTGCCGTAAACCTCTACCCGGATTATTTGAACAAATCGCTAAACGGCTTAATACACCCTTAACGAATGTACCTGCTATTGGTGATTCATTGCGCGATCTTGAAGCCGCTAAATCTGTTGGCGCACAACCTGTTTTAGTGCGTACAGGCAAAGGTACAAAAACACTTTATTCAGCACAAGGTATTGACGATGTACCTGTTTACTGTGATCTTAAACAAGCCGTTAATGCCTTATTGGCGGGTACATTAATGAATAGTATCTAACTATGTTGTTTCTACGTTCACTGATCTTTTCAATTGGCATGATACTGGCGACCGTTATTCTCGCCACACCTTGTTTCTTGACCATCTTGATTCCCTACAAATGGCGTTACCGCTACCTAAATATGTGGCATCGCTTCGTTTTATGGTGGCTAGAGGTCACTTGTAACGTACATTATAAAATTGAAGGCATGGAAAATATCGACGGAATTGATCCTGCCATTATATTCTGCCGCCATGAATCTACTTGGGAAACCTTGGCCGTCACCAAATTCTTTCCCCCCCAAGCCTGGCTACTTAAACGTGAATTACTCTGGGTGCCTTTCTTTGGTTGGGCACTTTGGGTACTTGAACCTATTGCGATTGATCGTAAAGCAGGACGTAAAGCACTCAATCAGGTTGTTGAACAAGGTAAAGACCGGCTTGGCAAAGGTCGTTGGGTGGTTATTTTTCCTGAAGGAACCCGCCTACAACCCACTGAAACCAAACCTTTTGGTATTGGCGGCGCCATGTTAGCCGCTAAAAGTGGTGTTCCGGTTGTTCCCGTGACCCATAATGCTGGTCAATTTTGGCCAAAACGGGGCTTTATTAAGCATCCGGGCACAATTAAGGTCGTTATTGGCTCTGCTATTCAAACCGAAGGACGCAAGGCTTCGGAAATTAATAAACAAGCTGAAAACTGGATGAATGCCACAAGATCACAACTTCTTGAAAAATAAGGGTTAATTATCTTTTTCTAGCGATGCTCTTTTTTTAACAAGCCCAATAAAAACAATAAACTCCCACAGCATAATCGCAGCGCCTGTGATTAACATACTGTAAACCACATCCATATTATTCAGCAGTGGATGAAAAGCATCACCATTTGCAGCAAATATCGCGTATAAAGCCAAACCAAGCAAAATTGGGCCAATTGCGCCCATCACCTGAACTTTAATTATCTTTTGACTGATCTCTTTTAATTGCTGCTCCTTTTCTGCTTCATTTATCATCACACACCTCTTTTATTATTGTCGTTCTTCGTAGTGGTTATATTCATAATGACTATCAAGTACGCCATCACCGTTGGTATCGTAATCATCCGCAATTAATTTATTTAATTTAAAAAACTGTCTTTTTCTTATTTTACCTGTTCGTTCATCTATAAATTCAACTGTGTCTAAAATGCCATTTTTAAAATAACTGTGATTATCAATTATGCCATTATCATTTGTATCAGCTTCTTCTCTTACTGCATTACCATCTTTATAGAATATCTTTGCTTCAAATACGCCATCAAAATTTTTATCAAATCTGGCTGTTTTTAATATACCGCTATAATCATAACTATATATCTCATCAACATTCCCATCCCGATTTCTATCTAACGTTGTTTCTTTTAATCGACCATTTTGATATGTCCATTTCTCATCCAAGACGCCATCAGCGTTATAATCTATTCCCTCTGTCGTAGCTGGTGAATTAAATACCAAGTAAATAATACCTGCTGTAATCACAACACCTAATACAAAACCATTTGTTGCACTTGATGTTCTAGTTGATTTGGTTTGTGTTTTTTCTTCTGCAGGTTGTAGCGCTTCCCACTCATCAATGATTTTACGTGCCTGCGAATAGTCCTCTTCTTCAACGACCACACGTATTGCACCTATGGCCTGCAACTCACCCACACCCCCTTGTAAATACTCACCATCAATTCGTGAATCTATACCTTCACTTTCTAAAAGATTCTTCACCATATGGGCTTCTAATGAGGTTGATGTTTCATATACTTTTTTCATTAATTCTCTCAGTTGAAATAAAAAATGATGTCGATATGAGTAATTCTATTTTGGTTTAATTCCTATAGGTTTAATAAAAATACAGTGCTTTATTTCTTTGAGTGCATCAGTTTTTGGAATAGAGTCTAAATAACCACTAGCTGAATAAACTATCGTATTATAAGATACATGGCCATGCGATCTTATGAAATACTCTTTGCCTTCTTCTACTTTTATTTTTCCTTGTAAATCAGGTCTACCAGACATAAATGACCAAGTTACCTTAATATCATATTCACCAGGCTTTAGATAAACATAACTGTAACCTTGATTACCTAATTCTAATATTTTTTTACCATCAACAAATAAATCAGGACTTAGCAAGAAAGGTGTGGAATTTGGTCTATAAAAATAAACCAACGCCTCTCCAAACCTCGGAGGATTAGCCTCTTTAAACTTTGGCCCCTCAAGAAAAGTAGTAGCGCAACCGGTTAAAACAAACAAACTAAAAATTAGCATCCAACAGATGTTAAATAAACGCATAAGTATTTCTCGAAATTTTTAGATTGTTACTGTGTATTGCAGTTAAAACTATACTTAAAATTTTTATTTTTTATTTGTTACGTAACTCAATATTTCGACAACTTGTTCAGGTGTTTTTGCCCAAGCCATGCTAGCACCATCAACTTCTTTAAGCGGATGAATAATATCATCATCATGCAGTGTAATATAAGGCTTACCTAACGCAGCGCAAATTCCCGCATCAAATGCCGCATTCCATTGCTTATATTTATCACCAAATCGAATGATCGCAATGTCGCTCATTTCAATCAGAGTTTTTGTTCTTATGGCATTCACTTTTGCTGATTTATGGTCCCGCCAAAAATTATCAGTTTCTGCGCCAAGCATATCGCCAGCCGCATCACTGGCTTCGTGATTGGTTACAGCCGAAGTAAACTCAACCGGCAGACCTGCCGCTTGAGCGCCTTGTTCAATTTTTTCTCGCCAATCGGTATGTATTTCACCCGATAAATAGACCGTCCAGATAATCATTACTAACTCTTTTATACGTCAAGATTGCCAACTGAAAGGGCATTGGTTTCAATAAATTCCCGACGCGGTTCAACTTGATCACCCATCAAGGTTGTAAACAAATCATCGGCTGCAATGGCATCTTCAATTTGCACTTGTAAAAGTCGACGCTGATTATAGTCCATCGTGGTTTCCCAAAGTTGTTCTGGATTCATTTCGCCCAGTCCTTTGTAGCGTTGGAAACTTTGACCACGTTTCGCTTCTTTCATCAACCAGTCAATCGCTTCACGGAAGCTACTAATCTCCGTTTCTCGCTCACCACGTTTAACGCTTGCGCCTTCACCAATTAAACCATCAAGCTGTGTCGCCATTTCTGCAATTGCTCGGTATTCACCAGAAGTAAAGAAATCATGACCAAAGACAATATGTTGCGTTAAGCCATGCTTAGTAACTTCAAGTTGCACAACATTTGTTGCATGTTCTGTGTCTTCGATTACTTTAGAACGATAGGCATAACCATCTTCATCACTATTTAAACGATTAACTAATTCATTCGACCACGCTGTTAATGCCGAAGCATCCTTTGTTATGTCTTCGTTTACAATCGGCATATAAACCATTTTTAATAACGCTGCTGTATTAAAACGCTTACCAATACGTTCAATTGTCGCCATGACATTGGTGTAATTTTGGATAAGACTTTCTAGGCCTTGCCCTTTAATAGGCGGTGTTTCCGGGTTCACCGTTAAAGCTGCTTTATCAAGCGCTTCTTGAATCAAGAACTGGTTCATTTCTACATCATCTTTAATGTAGCGCTCTTGTTTACCTTTTTTAATTTTATAAAGTGGTGGCTGCGCAATATATAAATGACCACGCTCAACCAGTTCGTACATTTGGCGATAGAAGAACGTCAACAATAACGTTCGGATATGCGAACCATCGACATCCGCATCGGTCATGATAATAATACGGTGGTAACGTAATTTATCTGGATTAAATTCTTCTTTACCAATACCGCAACCGAGAGCCGTAATTAAAGTGCCTACTTCTGCAGAAGAAAGCATTTTATCAAAGCGCGCTTTCTCAACATTTAAGATCTTACCTTTCAACGGCAAGATAGCTTGAAACTTACGATCACGACCTTGCTTAGCAGAGCCGCCAGCGGAGTCCCCTTCCACTAGGAAAATTTCTGAAAGAGAAGGATCTTTTTCCTGACAGTCTGCCAATTTACCTGGAAGACCCGCAATATCGAGCGCACCTTTACGGCGTGTCATTTCACGTGCCTTTCGCGCCGCTTCGCGTGCACGTGCTGCATCGACCATTTTACTGACAATGGCTTTAGCATCAGTTGGGCGTTCTTGGAGGAATTCACTGAGTTTTTCGTTCATCGTGGTTTCAACGATGCCTTTCACCTCAGATGAAACCAGCTTATCTTTAGTTTGAGATGAGAACTTAGGATCCGGTACTTTTACAGATAATACGGCTGTCAGACCCTCACGGGCATCATCACCGGTGGTCGAAACCTTATTTTTCCCTGCAGAATCAATGTATTGGTTCAATGTTCGGGTTAATGAAGAGCGAAAACCGGAAAGGTGTGAACCACCATCGCGTTGTGGAATATTGTTGGTAAAGCAGAAGATATTTTCCTGATAGGAGTCATTCCACTGCATTGCCAGCTCAACTGTGACACCCTCTTGTTCGGTTTGAAAATAGAACACATTGTCATGGAGCGGCTGTTTTTTACGGTTTAAATGTTCAACAAAGGCCTGGATACCACCTTTGTATTCAAACTCATCTTTTTTATCCGTGCGTTCATCAACAAGAACAATTCGTACGCCTGAATTCAAAAAACTCAATTCCCTCAATCGCTTAGAGAGAATATCATAGTGAAATTCGGTTTGAGAAAAGGTCTCGGAACTTGGTTGAAAATGGACTTCGGTGCCTGTTACATCAGTATCACCAATAGCAGCCAAAGGCGCTTGTGGTTCGCCATGAACGTAATTTTGCTGGTGTACTTTGCCGTGACGGCGAATCGTCAGGCTTAATTCATTTGATAGAGCATTTACAACGGAAATACCCACGCCATGCAGACCACCAGAGACTTTGTAAGAGTTATCGTCAAACTTACCACCAGCATGCAACACAGTCATAATAACCTCTGCTGCTGCAACACCTTCTTCCTCATGGATATCCACGGGAATGCCACGCCCATTATCACTGACCGTGATGGACTCACCTTCATGGATAACAACACGTATTTCAGAGCAGTGACCTGCGAGCGCTTCATCAATTGAGTTATCAACGACCTCAAATACCATATGGTGTAAGCCGGTGCCATCATCGGTATCACCAATGTACATACCTGGGCGCTTGCGAACGGCATCTAGGCCTTTTAAAACCTTGATATTAGAGGAATCGTAATTTGTATCGTCGGACATTGTTTATCTCCAAAACAGGACGATTATTATACCACTTCTTTTACTTCCCCGTGTTCCACGTGAAACATTGCCGGTTTCTCATCTCTGACGTCTGGGAGCTGCTCTGGAGAAATAGCGGTAACAATCAATTGCGAACCGGTCGCCAATAAAACCTTCATTAATTTTTCACAATGTTCAGCATCTAATTCAGCACTAATATCATCAATTAGCACCGTTCCTGATTTACCGGTGGTATTTGTCAGTAATTGTGCCTGACCCAATACCAGTGCGCTTACTAATAATTTTTGCTGTCCGCGCGAGAGTCTTTCTCGTGCAGGGGTGCCATTGCGTTTAAAAACCAAATCTGCCCGCTGTGGACCATAACGTGAATAACCCAATTCTCGATCTTTATCCCGATTATTAGCTAGTAATTCATTTAAGGGTATTTCTGTATCCCAACCAGCACGATATTGCATCGTAATATCGTCGCACCCCAGCATTTCACTTATTGAATTCATCAATAATGGCTGCAAGCTTTCAACATACGATTGTCTATATCCATGTAATGTTGCTGCTGACGCAGCCATTTCTTGTTCCCAATGCTGTGTTTGTTGAATGGATTGCCTTAAAGCAGCATTTCGTTGCTTCATTGCTCGCATATAACGTTGCCAAATAGGATAAAAAGACTGTTCCACGTGAAACACGCCCCAATCCAAAAATTTTCGACGTTGACTTGGGCCTTGATCGATTAAATCAAAACTTTGCTGATTAATAAGTTGAATAGGTAATAATTGTGCTAATTCTGCACCAGAATGAATAGGTCGGCCATCTAAACGCAATTGACGTTTATTTGCTTTATATTGAAAACCCAATTTCTGGCTCAAACCAGAAACTAAACGTAATTGAGCAAAAATAGTTAAAACTTGCTCTTCAGCCTGAATAATGTGGTTTAGACGACTTGTACGAAAAGAACGACCGGTTCCAAGTAAATTAAATGTTTCTAAAAGAGATGTTTTACCACTGGCATTAGCGCCAGTAATAATGTTTAAACCTGGTTTTAGAATTAATTGTGCTGATTTAATATTGCGGCAATGCGATATTTTAAGGATCTCAACACTCATATTGTTATATTCATCAATCCTGACTTATATCAGGAAAAACAACTATAAACGCATTGGCATAACAACATAACGACATTGTGCGGCCATTTCACCAATAGCAGTTATAAGACAACTGCTATTTGAGTCACTAAGCGCAATATTTACTTCATCTGTATGAATTGCATTTAATGCATCTAATAAATAAGTCACATTGAAACCAATTTCTAAAGGATCAAAGCTGTAATCCAGTTCAACTTGCTCTTCAGCTTCTTCTTGTTCCGGATTATTAGCAACAATACGCATCGTATTATTATCCATTAACAAGCGTATTCCACGATATTTTTCATTTGAAAGAATAGATGCTCGAGTCAAAGCCTGACGAAATATTTCACGATTTAATACCAAGTTTTTATCACTGTTTTGTGGCAGAACTCTTTGATAATCAGGGAATTTTCCATCAATCAATTTTGATGTGAAATTAAGCTCCTCAAACCTCATACGAATATGATTATTACCAATTTCAATCGTTACGTCGGTATTTTCATTTTCAAGTAAACGTGCCAATTCAGACACACCTTTACGAGGTAAAATTATTTGTTTTGCTTCTATATTCTTTGCATCTGCATCTATTTCGCACATAGCCAAACGATGGCCATCTGTTGCAACACTACGTAATTTACCTTCTGCAATTTCAAGCATTAACCCGTTTAAGTAATAACGGACATCTTGTTGTGCCATTGCAAATTGAGTGTGATCAATTAAAGACTTAAGTGCAGCTTCTTTTATTGTTAATTCATTACCATCTTGAGCAACATCGATGTTTGGAAAATCTGCTGCTGGTAGGGTAGATAAAGTAAATCGAGATTTGCCTGCTTTTAAAATAGCTCGTTCACCATCTACGTTAAAATCAATATTGCAATCATCAGGCAATGTTTTACAAATATCTAAAAATTTTCGTGCTGGAACGGTTACTTCACCAGCATTACTACTTTCAATCTTAGTTGTAGCGATCATCTCTACTTCAAGATCAGTGGCTGTTAACGTTAATTTCTCACCGTCTGAAACTAATAAGACATGTGAGAGTATTGGTAATGTTTGTCGACGTTCAACAACACCACAAATTGTCTGCAAAGGCTTAAGTAATGCTTCACGCTGGATCTTGAAGTTCATATTATTAGTTCCTAAGTATATATATACTTATTGTTATTATTAGTACCACGATATTCTGTGTATAAGTCTAAAATTACATTATAAATCAATTCGTTATATTAATCACAAGCCTGTGAATAAGCACCTGATTTGTTCTCTTAACTTGTGTGCAATCTGTGGATAAATATGGCCATATACTTATTCACACAGTTATCAACAGCTCATCCACATTATGTTGACAAAGTTCTTAACAAATTCGCGTAATCTTCATTCGTTCGAGAATCTGCGTCTTTTAATTCTTTTATTTTCTTACAAGCGTGAATCACGGTTGTGTGATCTCTACCGCCAAAAGCATCACCTATCTCAGGCAAGCTATGTGTTGTTAGCTCTTTAGCTAGTGCCATTGCCAATTGTCGTGGCCGTGTAATAGAACGTGTACGACGCTTTGAGTGTAAATCAGCAACGCGAATCTTGTAATACTCAGCCACGGTTTTTTGAATATTATCGATGCTAACCAATTTTTCTTGTAAGGCTAACAGATCTCGTAATGACTCTTTAGCAAAATCTAGTGTAATAGGTTTTCCGGTAAAATGGGCATTGGCGATAACTCGGCGCAAGGCACCTTCTAATTCACGTACATTTGAGTAAATACGTTTTGCAATGAAAAAAGCGACTTCTCGAGGAAGGTCAATTTGTACTAACGAGGCTTTATTCATCAAAATAGCAGCACGAGTTTCAAGTTCAGGAGGCTCAATAGCAACGGTTAAACCCCAACCAAAACGGGACTTTAAGCGCTCTTCAAGACCGTCTACTTCTTTTGGATAACGATCACAGGTCATTATTACTTGTTGCTGGCGTTCTAGTAAGGTATTGAAAGTATGGAAAAATTCTTCTTGTGAACGACCCTTCCCAGCAAAAAACTGTATGTCATCAATCAACAAGGCATCAACAGAACGGTAATAACGTTTAAACTCATTAATTGCATTATGTTGTAAGGCTTTCACCATATCCGCAACAAAACGCTCAGAATGTAAATAAACAACGTGGGCTTGCGGGTTTTTAGCAAGGATCAGGTTGCCTACTGCATGCATGAGGTGGGTTTTACCGAGACCAACACCCCCATAAATGAGCAAAGGGTTATAAGCAGCACCTGAATTTTCACCTACTTGCATCGATGCGGCGCGTGCGAGTTGGTTTGATTTACCCTCAACAAAGCTATCGAAGGTAAATGTTTTATTTAAAGCACTAAAATGAGCAGGAACGGGGTCTGGGGCGGCATTAACCGATGGGCCATGCTGGCCATTGCGTTTTATTTTGGTAGTATCAAGCCCGGCTTCGCTTGCAACCGTATTCGCAGCAGTAAGCTGACGACTACCAATTTCTAGCTGAATAGCAGGACTACAGCCTTGTGCTAAACGCTCAACAGCCTCCGTAATTTGTTGAATAAATTGCTCATTTACCCAATCGAGCACAAAACGATTAGGTGCGAGCAGGCGTAAACACTCGGGCTCTTCTTCTGCGTGGAGGGGCCGAATCCAGGTATTAAATTGTTCCGAGGTCAATTCACCTTCAAGGTGATTCAAACAAGCTTGCCAAAGAGGTGAAGACACCGTGTTATTGCTCTCCGTATTGATTTTATGACGGGTCGTAGACGGGGGATTGTAACGCTGCTACTAAAAGTTATCCACAACCTTGTTTGTTGCTGATTTTGCGTTAAAAATCTTGACTTTTGACCCCGATCCAAAGTAAATTGTGCCGCTTTTCCGCTCCCGCCTGAGGCGAGGGCTATTATTATTGAATTTCGACAGTAGGCATCGTCATGAAAAGAACTTTTCAGCCCAGTGTAATTAAGCGTAAGCGTAACCATGGTTTTCGTGCCCGTATGGCAACGAAGAGTGGTCGTGCGATTATCAATGCTCGCCGCGCCAAAGGCCGCGCAGTACTGAGTGCTTAATAATAGTGCCGCAATTTGTCGTCTAGGCAAGCTGCGGCATTAGTTTAGCTTCTCAGCCCTCCTCGATTGTGAGTGAATTCGGTTTTAACCGTTGTCTCAAGATCACCAGTCCGGCAGATTATAAGCGTGTTTTTACAAAAGCGATAAAATCCGGAAGTTCAGCATTTACTGTTTTAGCAAGAAGTAATGATTTGCAACAACCTCGTCTTGGCCTAGCCATTGCGAAAAAGTCTGTACGTCGAGCAGTAGATAGAAATCGCGTTAAACGACAAATCCGCGAGAGTTTTCGTCTTTATAAAGATACACTACCGGCTGTTGATGTTGTGGTGTTGGCCAAACACACAACAAATAATAAAACCAATACTGAGTTAGCTAAGGCCTTAAAAGAACATTGGCAAAATTTGGTAAAGCAATGCGCAAAATCCTCTTGCTTATAATACGTGGTTATCAAACCTTGTTAAGCCCAATAATGGGTCAGAACTGTCGGTTTTATCCGACTTGTTCTAGTTATGCACATACGGCTATTGAACGTCATGGTGTCTTCAAGGGAATGTATTTGGCAATTCGTAGAATTTTGCGATGTCATCCTTGGCATCCGGGTGGAATAGATCCGGTGCCTGAGTTAAAGAAGAAATAATTATGGAAACAATTCGTACAATATTATTTGCCGCTCTGGCACTGGTTTTGTTCATGATGTATCAAGCATGGCAAAAGGATTATCCACCAGTGATGGCAACGCCAACTGCGCCAGCAACAATAGCGAGCTCAGCAGCTGTTAATAGTGATGCGCCAAGCATACCGTCTGATTCCATCGCTTCAGATAATACGGTAATACCACAAATTTCCGCTGTGCCTAAAGGACAACGTATTAACGTACAAACGGATGTTTACGATATTGAAATCGATACACGCGGTGGTGATATTGTAAAAACGAAACTGCGAAATTACCCAGAAACTAGTGACGCGGACGCGAAGCCTTTTGTATTAATGGATGATGGTAGTTCGCATTTATTTATTGCCCAAAGTGGTTTGCTTGCAAAAAATAGCCCTGATCATACAAGTACCTATTCTGTTGCTAAAACACAGTACATGATGGAACAAGGTTCTGATTTACTGAAGGTCACTTTATTTTGGCAAGGACAAAATGGTTTACGAGTTGAAAAGATATATACGTTTTCTCGTGGTCGTTATGATTTTAAATTAGATTACAAAGTAACGAACAATTCTCCACAAGCATGGAAAGGCAGCTTATACCGTCAATATAAACGCGGTGAAGATACCGGTGTTGAACAATCCAGTTTCATTTACACCTTTACCGGTGGCGTTGTTTCTAATGCAGAAAAGCCGTATGAAAAATACACATACGATGACATGCAAGATGAAAATGTAAAAGTAAAAATGACCGGTGGTTGGGTCGCGATGATTCAACATTATTTCTTGGCAGCATGGTTAACCGATCCGTCGGAAACGAATCATGTCTATACCAATGTGAGTGACAACAAATACATTATTGGTATGAAAACACCGTTACAAACCGTTGCAGCGGGTGAAACAAAAACACTTAGTGCACGGATGTTTGTTGGTCCTAAACTACAAGAACAATTAGCAACGGCTGCACCAAACCTAGGTCTAACGGTTGATTATGGTTGGTTAACGATTCTTGCAGATCCTTTGTTTTGGTTAATGGAATGGTTCTTTGGGTTATTTGGTAACTGGGGTTGGGCAATTATTGCGGTAACCGCGGTTATTAAATTGATTTTCTTTAAGCTTTCGGAAACCAGTTACAAGTCGATGGCGAAGTTACGTGTTGTTACACCACGTCTTAATGCATTAAAAGAACGTTTTGGTGATGATAAAGCAGGCTTCCAAAAAGCCATGATGAAAATGTACCAAGAGGAAAAGATCAATCCACTTGGTGGTTGTTTGCCTATTTTGATTCAAATCCCGGTTTTTATTGCTTTGTACTGGGTGTTACTAGAAAGTGTTGAAATGCGCCAGGCGCCATTCATTTTCTGGTGGAATGATTTGTCAAAAGCCGATCCGTATTTTGTTCTACCATTATTAATGGGTGCGACAATGTTGTTACAACAACGTCTTAACCCAGCACCGCTTGATCCGATCCAGAAAAAAGTCATGGGCATGTTGCCAATTGTGTTTACGGTGTTCTTTGCCTTCTTCCCATCAGGCTTAGTGCTTTACTGGGTTGTCAACAACACCCTTTCGATTGCTCAACAATGGGTGATTACCAAACGGGTTGCCGCGGGCGAGACGAAATAAAACTGGCAGCAATAGTATATGAATAACGACACCATTGCCGCCCTCGCAACACCGCCAGGGCGCGGCGGTGTCGGTGTCGTACGTGTCTCCGGGTCTGCGGTAAAATCAATAGCGGAAGCGGTATTGGGTTCCTGTCCCGCACCACGCCAAGCAGTGTTACGAAAATTTCTTGATACTGATGGGAACAGTATTGATAGTGGTCTGGCACTTTTTTTCCCCGGCCCCAATTCCTTTACCGGTGAAGATGTTCTAGAGCTACAAGGCCATGGCGGTCGAGTAGTGATGGATATGTTATTGGCACATCTCTTTGAATTAGGCGCACGCCCTGCTCGTCCTGGTGAATTTTCAGAGCGCGCTTTTCTTAATGATAAAATTGATCTAGCCCAAGCCGAAGCGATTGCCGATCTTATTGATAGTGGTAGTAATGAAGCTGCGCAAGCAGCCATGCGTTCATTGCAAGGTGAGTTTTCGCGGCGGGTAAATACCTTAGCTGAACAAATGCTTTATTTGCGAATGTATGTGGAAGCGGCGATTGATTTTCCTGAAGAAGAAATCGATTTTCTTGCCGATACCAAATTACAGAAGCGTATTGTTGAATGCCAGCAGGCCATGCAAACGTTACTGTTAGAAACAGAACAAGGCTGTGTCTTACGTGAAGGCTTGGTGTTGGTCATTGCGGGTCTGCCGAATGCGGGTAAATCAAGTTTACTCAATGCGCTGGCAGGTCGTGATACGGCCATTGTCACAGACATACCGGGAACAACACGTGATGTATTGCGTGAACATATTCAACTTAATGGTCTACCCTTAGAAATTATTGATACAGCAGGTCTGCGTGATAGTGATGACAGCATTGAACAAGAAGGTGTTAAACGTGCGTGGGCTGAAATAGAACAAGCGGATCGTTTACTGTTTGTGGTTGATGAAAATATCGGCGTTGATGCGGATACGCAAGCTCTGTTGAAACGCTTACCAGAAAAATTGCCGCGCACGATTGTGCATAACAAAATTGATCTTGCGAACCACCAAGCCGGTGTTGTGACAGAGAGTGAAGAAAGTCATGTTTATGTGTCGGCAAAAACCGGCTTAGGTCTGGATGAGCTCAGTCATCACTTACAAGACTGTGCGGGTTATCGTGAAGCAGGAAGTGATTCCTTTAGTGCACGTCGTCGTCATTTAGATGCCCTACGCCGTGCGGCAGAGTGGATGAATAAGGGCGTTGATGCCTTACAGCACCAGCAAGCGGGTGAGTTAGTTGCTGAAGACTTAAGGCTTGCGCACCAAGAGATGGGCAGTATTACTGGTGAAGTGAGTAGTGATGACCTGCTCGGAGAGATATTCAGTAGTTTTTGTATTGGTAAGTAAGCAAAGGATTTAGGGTAAACTGACAATATTATGCAGGCACAACATACATTTGATGTCATTGTGATCGGTGGCGGCCATGCCGGTACCGAGGCTGCGCTTGCCTCGGCGCGCACGGGTGCGAAGACCCTATTATTAACTCACAATATCGATACGCTCGGTCAAATGAGCTGTAACCCAGCTATTGGTGGCATTGGTAAGGGTCATCTTGTAAAGGAAGTTGATGCGCTTGGCGGTATCATGGCTAAAGCGACAGATAAAGCCGGAATTCAATTTCGTATTTTAAATGCGCGTAAAGGTCCAGCGGTTCGAGCCACGCGAGCGCAAGCGGATCGCGTTTTATATAAACAAGCGATTCGTGGTGTATTGGAGAATCAGGAAAACCTGAGTATTTTTCAGCAGTCGGCTGATGATTTGATTATGGATGGTGATCGCGTAGCCGGTGTTGTTACGCAAATGGGTTTGAAGTTTACCGCACGCACAGTTGTTTTAACTGTTGGTACATTTCTTGGTGGTCGCATCCATATTGGAGAAGCAAATTATCAAGGTGGTCGAGCAGGTGATCCGCCATCAAATGCGCTTTCAAAACGGTTACGTGAAATGCCGTTTCGGGTTGAGCGTTTAAAAACGGGTACACCGCCACGGATTGATGGCCGAACAATTGATTACAGCGGTCTAACGGAACAACCGGGTGATACACCGTTGCCGGTATTTTCCTATATGGGTTCGGCTGCAGATCATCCCGAGCAAGTCTCTTGTCATATTACTTATACCAGTGAAAAAACCCATGACCTGATTCGTGAAGGGCTAGATCGTTCGCCAATGTACACGGGTGTGATTGAAGGTGTTGGCCCGCGTTATTGTCCGTCGATAGAAGATAAGGTGGTGCGGTTTGCAGATAAGGATTCGCACCAAATCTTTATTGAGCCTGAAGGTTTGAATACCCATGAAGTCTATCCAAATGGTATTTCAACCAGCTTACCTTATGATGTTCAAGAAGCCTTTGTGCGTTCGATAAAGGGTTTTGAAGATGCGCATATCACCCGTCCCGGATATGCAATTGAATATGATTTCTTTGATCCACGTGACCTAAAGGCGTCATTGGAAACCAAGCATGTACCCGGTTTATTTTTTGCGGGGCAGATTAATGGCACAACCGGTTATGAAGAAGCGGCCGCTCAAGGTTTAATCGCTGGTTTAAATGCGGCACGTCAAACCAGAGAAGAAGCACCCTGGACACCGCGTCGAGACGAAGCCTATATCGGCGTGCTGATTGATGATTTGATTACACGTGGTACCAATGAGCCTTATCGTATGTTTACGAGTCGCGCTGAGTATCGCCTTTTGTTACGAGAAGATAACGCGGATCTTCGTTTAACTGAGCAGGGCCGAGAGTTAGGCTTGGTGGATGAAGAACGTTGGCAAGCATTTAATGAATACAGCACGGCTGTTGCTACAGAACAACAACGTTTACAGTCTTTGGTTGTACAACCTGATGCAGTGAGCAAAGAAGATGCGGAGCGTGTTTTAGGGCAAGCATTGTCGCGTGAAACGCGTGCTTTTGAATTATTACGCCGTCCTGATGTTGATTACGATCAGTTGGTTGATTTACCCGCAGTAGGGCGAGTTGTTGAAGAGCCTCGTGTAAAAGAACAAGTTACTGTACAGGCCAAATATTCAGGTTATATCGATCGCCAGCATGATGAAATTGCTCGCTTAAAGAATAATGAAGCCCGTGCGCTACCCATTGACATGGATTATGCGGATGTAAAAGGCTTATCTACGGAAGTACGGCAAAAATTTGCTGATACGCGTCCAGAAACCATTGCACAGGCGGCACGTATTCCCGGTGTGACCCCTGCTGCTATCTCGTTATTATTGGTACATTTAAAGAAACGTGCTTGAGACACAGAACCGCGTCGAACATCGGAGTTATTCTGTGGTCAGAATATTTACGTAAAAGACTATAAAAACAATATTAAGTATGACAAGGAGCAATATCATGATACGTCCATTAATTATTTTCGCACTATTTGCTGTTTCTTCGCTAACAACATCGTTGGTTGCCGCTGATGACGGCATGATTACGAAATCAAGTAAGTTCAGCGTCACTGAAACATTAAATCGTCTTGAAAATGTATTAAAGAAAAAAGGCATTACCATCGTGACACGCTGGAGTCATGATGCTGGCGCTACTAAAAACAATATTCCTTTACGTCCAACCGAATTATTGTTGTTCGGCAATCCCAAACTAGGTTCACATATGTTTACCGCTAATCAAACCGCGGGCATTGATCTACCGATGAAGGCTTTGGCTTGGGAAGATGAAAAAGGCCGTGTTTGGTTAACCTATAATGACCCTGCTTATATTGCATCACGCCATAAGATTGATAACCGTCCGAAGATCGTGAAAAAGATGACGGGTGCCTTGAATAAGCTGACAGGTATTGCAACAGGTGCAGTGAAGCCTAAGTAAGCACTTACGTCATATTTATATTTTTCAAAGAAGTAATGAACTATGTCATCAGAAATACTGCCAGAAAAATTAGCATCACAACTGGCTCAAGGCTTGCAGTCTATGGACTGCAAGTTGGATGATGATATTCAAGCCAAGTTAATTCAGTACATTATTTTACTTAACAAGTGGAATAAGACTTACAACCTCACCGCAGTGCGAGATATCCAGCAGATGGTGTCTCACCATCTGCTAGACTCGCTCAGTGTAAATACTTACTTACAAGGAAAACGAGTACTCGACGTTGGAACCGGTGCAGGTTTACCTGGTATCCCGCTTGCGTTGGCGAATCCAAATATTGAATTTGTGTTGTTGGATAGTGCGCTAAAACGAACCCGTTTTGTAACCCAAGCCGTGGGTGAGCTGGGTCTAAGCAATGTCACCGTACAGCAAAGTCGCATTGAAGATTATGCGCCGGATGTATTGTTCGACAGTATTATTTCTCGAGCCTTCACTGCAATGGAAGATTTTGTCAGTGCAACTGAGCGTCTTTGTGCGGCAAATGGGCGACTATTGGCAATGAAAGGACGTTTTCCTACTCAAGAAATCAACAGCTTGCCTGATCAATGGCAAATAAAATCGGAATCACTTGAAGTTCCTGACGTAAATGCAGAACGTCATATTGTGATTTTGACCCGCAAATAAGCAAAAGATCACCTTGCATGTTCGGCGTAGACGGTAGAAACTAACCGGCCGTTCGTTTGTGATCAAAAAACAAACAAAACATACGTAGCGGTGAAAATAATTTAAAAATTAAACTAGAGTGTTACGAAAACACCATGACTCGTATATTCGCAATTACAAATCAAAAAGGTGGCGTAGGTAAAACAACTACCTGCGTAAACTTGGCTGCGTCACTTGCTGTTACAAAGCGTCGAGTTTTATTAATCGATCTTGACCCACAGGGTAATGCGACCATGGGTTGTGGCGTTGATAAACATGATGTCGCACGCTCATCCTACGATGTTCTATTGGGTGAAGCATCTATTGCCGAGACGGCAGTAAAAACCGAAACCGATAATTTGGACGTGATTCCGAGCAACAGCGATTTAACAGCGGCCGAAGTCGCATTAATGAATACCGAAGGACGTGAACATCGTTTACGCGATGCCTTGGCTAAGGTCGCTGATGACTATGATTATGTGCTGATTGATTGCCCTCCTTCTTTGAACATGCTGACCTTAAATGCTTTGACTGCAGCACAAGGCGTCATTATTCCTATGCAATGTGAATATTATGCATTGGAAGGACTTTCAGCTTTGGTAGAAACGATTGAACAACTACGCGCCTCGGTTAATCCGCAGCTTGAGATTGAAGGTCTGCTTCGGACGATGTTTGATCCACGTAACCGTTTGGCAAATGACGTGTCATCTCAATTAGATGTGCATTTTGGTGACAAAGTTTATAGAACCTTAATACCAAGAAATATTCGATTGGCAGAGGCACCGAGTCATGGTTTGCCAGTTATTATGTATGATAAATCTTCACGGGGCGCAGTCGCCTACCTTGCTTTAGCAGGTGAAATTTTACGCCGTGAAGAACAACAGCAAGAACAAGTCACCGCAAAAGCGGTCGGCTAGACACCAGTTTTATCCAAGGGTTTTAAATAACGACATGGCAGCAAAAAAACGAGGGCTAGGCCGCGGCTTAGATGCTTTATTGGGTAGTGCAGCAATTGCTGCAACCAATGATGAACCGGTAGCGGAAAGCGAGTTACGACATCTTGCGGTTGATTTAATGCAGCGTGGTAAGTATCAGCCACGTGTTGATATGCACAATGACAGCTTACAAGAATTAGCCGACTCCATTCGCGCCCAAGGTGTCGTGCAACCGATAGTGGTTCGCCCTATTGGCGAAGGCAAATACGAAATTATCGCTGGTGAACGTCGTTGGCGTGCAAGCCAAATTGCTGGTCTACATGAAATTCCCGCGGTGGTACGTGATGTGCCTGATTCAGCGGCCGTTGCGATAGCCCTGATTGAAAATATTCAGCGCGAAAATCTAAATCCGATTGAAGAAGCACGAGCCCTACAACGACTCTTGAATGAATTCGATATGACTCATCAACAGGCAGCGGAAGCGGTTGGCCGTTCTCGTGCAGCCGTTTCTAATTTACTGCGTTTGCAGGAATTAAATGATGAAGTGCAACAAATGTTGATTAAAGGTGAGTTGGAAATGGGGCATGGTCGCGCCCTACTTGGTTTGCGGGGCACAGCACAAAGCGCGGCAGCTCAAAAAGTCGCTAAAAATGGCCTTTCGGTACGTGAAACCGAGCAAATGGTGCGTCGCGATACAGAAAATGAAAAGCGCGCTAAACCTAAAACAACCCACGTAGATCCGGATATTCGTCGTTTTCAGGATCAATTGTCTGAAAAATTGGGAGCCAAGGTGCAAATTCAACATTCAGCACGCGGTAAAGGTAAGCTCGTTATTGATTATAATAGCCTTGAGGAACTTGACGGGATCCTCGGTCATATCAAGTAGTTGCCGGATCAATTTATACCCCACCTGAGTAGTAAACTATTAAATAGTCAGGGTTTATGGACTCATCATTGACCCTGTCAGTTTGGATCTATATACTTCGCGCCCGTGCTTAAGTACTGTGTTATTAAGTCGTACAAGTTAATTCAAATTGTCACTGAATGACCTGCAAAGACAGCACGAGAAGTTGAATCCATGGCTATGCGCAGACAACTAATTTTCATAGGGATATTTGTTGGATTTGCAGCAGGCATCGCCTTTTATCTAGAAGGTGGAGCCGGAATAGCTGGCGTTATGTTTGGCGCGGGAATCACATTGAATAATGTTTTTCTGCAGCATAGGTATTTGCGACGGGCGAAAACTCAGGCGCGAGCGGATGCAGAAAAAAATTTGCGCCTCATGATGAGTTGCGCGATGCAGAGATTTTTAGCGACAGTTGTATTGTTTGCACTTGGAATGGGTGCATTACAGCTGCTCCCTCTCGCAGTAGTAAGCGGGTTTGGTGTAGCGCTGCTAGCACAATATGTCGGTGACCCTAATTTTAGAACTTTGAGAACGTGAAACATGGCTGGCGATACGCTAACTTCTACTAGCTATATTAAGCATCATTTACAGAACCTGACTTATGGCCAGCATCCTGATGGAAGCTGGGGACTTGCGCACAGTGCGGCGGAAGCGAAGCAAATGGGTTTTTGGGCAATCCATGTCGACACGCTATTCTGGTCGATTGTACTGGGTGTGTTATTTCTTTTTGTCTTCCGTAAAGCAGCAAAGACAGCGACCGCTGGCGTACCTTCAGGTTTGCAAAACTTTGTGGAATGGGTTGTTGAGTTTATCGACACTAGTGTGCGAGGGTCGTTTACAGCTAAGAACGATTTAGTTGCACCACTTGCATTGACTGTATTTGCATGGGTGTTTTTGATGAACTTCATGGATTTAATTCCTGTAGATTTCATTCCAGAAGCCTTTACCCGTTGGATTGCACCGATGTTTGGTATCGATCCTCATGCTGCCTTTATGAAGGTTGTTCCTTCTACTGATCCAAATGCAACCTTCGGCATGGCAATTGGTATTTTCATTCTGACTATTTTCTACAGCCTTAAGGTTAAGGGTGTGGGTGGTTTTGCTGGTGAATTAACGTTGATGCCATTCCAGTCTAAGAACACGGTAGTGCAAGTCGCGCTGATACCGGTTAACTTCTTGCTCGAATTTGTATCATTGATTGCCAAGCCAATTTCATTGTCGCTGCGTCTTTTCGGTAATATGTACGCGGGTGAAATGATCTTTATTTTGATTGCGATTATGTATAACGCAGGTCTGGTGTTGGGTGTCTTTGGTGGCTTCCTACACATGGGCTGGGCGATTTTCCATATCCTTATTGTTACGTTGCAAGCATTCATCTTTATGACGCTAACCATCGTATATATGGATATGGCACATTCGAAGCACTAATTTTTGAATATTACTTTTTCATTTTTTAATTTAATTTTTACAGAACAACTTTTAGGAGATAATCATGGAAACAGCACTACTCTACATCGCAGGCGCATTAATGATGGGTCTGGGCGCACTGGGTGCAGCGGTTGGTATTGGTGTATTGGGCGGTCGCTTCCTTGAAGGCGCAGCACGTCAACCAGAATTAATTCCAATGTTACGTACACAGTTCTTCATCGTTATGGGTCTTGTTGATGCCGTACCAATGATTGCTGTAGGTATCGCGTTCTACATTATCTTCGCTGTTGCATAAG
>Ga0316207_10001795_pt1 | contig 24514 bp, 24 predicted proteins | sample 6weekpyrite_MG_FD_204943 | JGI IMG/M metagenome (GOLD analysis project Ga0316207, IMG submission 204943) | Microbial mat bacterial communities from mineral coupon in-situ incubated in ocean water Damariscotta River, Maine, United States -... | ecosystem: Environmental > Aquatic > Marine >... | reverse complement strand
GTTTCCTTAGATTTGAACGACCTGATCATGCTAATACCATAACGCGTTACATCATATAACGCAAGACGTTATATGATGTAAGTCAGTATGATGAATATCAGATAATTTTAGTGAAATGGTTCGATTAGCATAAACAAAAAAGGCCTAGCATTTCTGCTAAGCCTTTGATTTGTAATGGCGTCCCCTAGGGGACTCGAACCCCTGTTACCGCCGTGAAAGAGTGTTACACCTGTCTATTCTTGTCTACCATCGTTTTGATGATCACATATAAGTTATTGTTAAATATATTACTAATCTATTAGTGTATTTTACAGTCCACACTGATACAATACCGTAAGTTACATAAAGTTACATAAGGTATGTTTAGCGTGGCAGAAATCAACATAACAACTATAGATGCTCGTAAAAAACTCAAAGCCAAACATGAACCTTACTGGCGTAAAATTTCAAAAGGCTTGACTCTTGGCTATAGGAAAGGCACTAACAGCACCACTTGGATCGGACGAAAAATTGTTAATAGTAAATACGAAAGATATGCTATCGGTATTGCTGATGACGGCAAGTTGATTGCCGATGGCATTAGTGTGCTGGATTACAATCAAGCATTAGCTGCCCTGCAACATTGGGCGGTTACTGGAGAAACTCCAAAAGAAGCAAAAACACGTGAATTAGAAAACAGAAACACGTATTCAGTGCAAAACGCTATTGATGATTACTTGAGCAATTATATAGATGAAAAATCACCAAAGGAATCTACTCTAAAGGCAACCAAACAAACTATTAATAAAAATATCTTACCAGACTTAAAAACCGAGTTAGTAACTGAAATTACTACTGAAACTATTAAAAACTGGCGTAAAAATCTAGTCTATAAAAATTTACCGGACAAATTAGACGAATCCGAAAAAAGGGAAGTTATCAGAAAACGTAAATCTACTGCCAATAGAATCCTAACCATTCTAAAAGCAGCACTAAATCACGCATGGAGTGAACGAACCAACATACCAACCGATGTAGCGTGGCGTAAAGTTAAACCCTACCCCAAAGTTGATGCAGCAAAAGTGAGAAACCTATCAGGAAAAGAGCCTAAACGGCTTATTAATGCTTGTGAACCAGATTTTCGCAAATTAGTCCATGCAGCATTATTAACAGGTATGCGTTATGGTGAAGTTATTAATATAAAAGTTAAAGACTTTGATCCAACCTCGGAAAAAATTACAGCTACTGATACAAAAAATGGTAAAGATCGTCTAATTCCTTTAACTAAAGAAGGTATAACATTCTTTACTAATGAGACTGTCGGTAAAGCAGAAAAAAATCTTATGTTTTTACGTGATGATGGTGAACCGTGGGCTAAGTCTCACCAGTCAAGACGTATGGAAGCTGCTTGTTTGAAGGCGGAAATAAGCCCACCAGCAACTTTTCATAACTTACGCGACACATACGCAAGCATACTAGCTATGAATGGAACAGCCATGAAATTAATCGCGGATTTTCTTGGTCATTCAGACACTCGGATAACTGAAAAGCATTACGCACATTTTCAAGATAACTTCAAAACAGAAACTTTGAAGAAGAATTTACCAAATTTTATTGAAATTGAAAAATCTGATATAGAGACGACTTAATTAAACACAAAAGTTTAAGTTCAACAATACAAACATGAAAATATTACACATGACAAGAATGCAATAGCAACATTTAACTTCTATAAATTTTTTGGTTTTTAATAAAAAAATATCCTTGAAGATGTTTGTAACTGCGAGTTAGTCGCGTTTGCTATCCTTTAGAATTTTTGATAAATTTTTTCAAAACTGCAATGGAAATACTTAGAAATCTTGGAGGGTAAGTTTGTGTTTCCGTTTGCTACTATTTGATGCTATGACTTTGCTACTCCCCGTGCAACTCTAGCTCCTGCACCTTGAACCAAGGGTGGGGGCCCACCGACTCGACACGCACCACGCTTCCCATCGTACCCGCCGGTAAGGTAAAACCCTGCAGCGTAATGGTAGCACGCCAGGCTGTTGTGTACTGACCAACAAAACTACCGTCCACATAGACGTCAAATAGGTAGGCGGTATTGATAGGTGGTGCGAGTTTCAGGCATCTGATCTCTCTGGCACTGGTCATAGAGACTTCAAACCAGGCGTCACCCCTATGCAACCAGTTCGTCCAGTACGAGCCAGACGAAAGATTGCCATCAATCAACCGGTTCTTTCTGAGTTCGCGCACGGGCACCGTAACATCGGTAATCGCTAGCTCATATCCACAACCCGTTGAAACCGGATTCACCATCACGGTCGTCGTATCGGTACCGGTTGCGCCTTCATCATCGATCACCGTTAACGTAACCGTGTGAGGTGATCCGACCACCGTGAAAGGAAATACGGAGTTCATGCCCGTCCCCAGCAATGTGCTGCCTTTGTGCCACTCCCAGGAGACAATAGTGCCACCGTCGGGATCCCCGCTTGCCGAGCCATCCAATACCACGTCTTCAGCACCGGAGTTATCTTTATCTGTTACTGCATAAGGTCCATCGGCATCGGCAACGGGGTCTTGGGGATCGGTTACGCCCGTCCCTCCCCATAACTCAACTTCGTGCACCTTGAACCAAGGGTGGGCTCTTGCCGACTCGACACGCACCACGCTTCCCATCGTACCCGCCGGCAAGGTAAAATCCTGCAACGCAACAACAGCAAGCCTGGCCGTTGTGTACTGACCAACAAAACTACCATCCACATAGACGTCAAATAGGTAGGCAGTATTGATAGGTGGTGCGAGTTTCAGGCATCTGATCTCTCTGGCACTGGCCAGGGAGACTTCAAAAAACCAGGTGTCACCGCTATGCAACCAGTTCGTCCAGTACGAGTCGGACGAAAGATTGCCATCAATCAACCGGTTCTTCCTAAGTTCGCGCACGGGCACCGTGACGTCGGTAGTCAGCAATTCACTTCCACAGAATCCGCTCGTGACGAGACCGTCGCGCAACTCGACTTCGTGCACCTTGAACCGCGCGCTGCTAACGGATTCGACACGCACCACACTTCCCACCGTACCCGCCGGTATGTCAAAGATTTGCAGTGCGACGAAAGGGGTGCTTTCCGTCGTATACTGACCGACAAAGCTATTGTCCACATACATGTTAAAGGTATAGGCGCGATTAATGCGCGGCGCCAGGCGCAGTTGCTTGAGTTCGCGTGAGGTATCAAGCGTCACGTCAAACCACGCCGTGGCCATGTCACCGTCGTTAGCCCAGGCAGTCGCCAGATCGCCGTCGTGAAGATGTTTCTTTCTAAAGGTGTTCACCGCCACATCGGTATCCACAATAGCCAGTTGCTCTGGCACTGTGGCTTTTCTTCCTAACAACTCTACTTCGTGCACGCGGAACCAACGACTGCTAACGGTCTCGACCCGCACGACTGTTCCCAAGGTACCCGCAGGTAGGGCAAAGGTTTGTAGCGCGACGGTAGGGCTACTCGCAGTTGTGTATTGACCAACAAAAGCACTGTCCACAAACGCCCTAAATTTGTAGGCGCGATTGGTACGCGGTGCCAGTCTCAAATGTGTAAGCTCACTAGGAACCTCAAGCACCACCTCAAACCAAGAATTCGCCTTGTCACCGTCAGTATTCCAAAAAGTTGTAGGATGGCCGTCGCGAAGCCGGTCCTTTCCATGGGATCTCACAGGGACGTTAACATCCACAACAGGGAGCAGCGGTCGCAACGGATTTTTGTCTTCGCCGTCGTTCCATCCGTCGCCATCTGTATCGGGATTGTTGGGACCGGGGTCTCTGCCTTCGGTATATTCGCTGCAGTCTCCATCCCAGCAGACCTCTTCGTAATCGGTCAGTCCGTCATCATCAGGATCTTTCATCAGCGGATTAGTATCAAGAATTTTTACTTCATCTCCGTCTTCGAGTCCATCACCATCTGTATCGGGATGGTTGGGATCGAGGTCTTTGCCTGGGGTATACCTGCTGCAGTCTCCATCCCAGCAGACCTCTTCGTAATCGGTAAGTAGGTCATCATCAGTATGTTTGGTCCACGGCTCAGTATTAAATATTTCTACTTCATCTCCGTCTTCGAGCTTGTCACCATCTGAATCCTTATTCTTCGGATTGGTATGATAAATATATAATTCAACTCCATTACTAAGTCTGTCGACATCAAAGTCCTCATGGTAGTCGTTGATTCCGTCACCATCTGAATCCTTCTTCAACGGATCAGTACCAAGAATTTCTACTTCATCTCCGTCTTTGACCCCCTCACCATCGGTGTCAACGTTATCAGGATTCGTGAGATAGTCGTTGACTTCTTTTCCATTACTGAGGCGGTCTCCATCATTATCTCCACCGGGAGGGAAATCGCTCCCAAAAGAAAAAGTTCTATCATACAATGCTAAATAAGCATCAGGAATAAACTCTGGTGATCCTGTTGGTTGCCGTGCATTCCAGTAATAATTACCAGGAATGCCATCCCGCTCACCATCACATAATATTGTGTGGTCTTTTCGTATACGACAATCATAAGTGCCTGATGGATTATTATGTTTTATCCAACCTTGCTCACCTTTGCTTCTATCCCAACGTATATGGTATCCCCAAGTCCCGTAGTAAACATATTCCTTAGTTGTTACGATAAAGCTTGAATCCGTGGCATCGATTCGGCTATTCGAATCGGCCCCCAGAACTGGCGGTGGCGCGTAATCTGTGGTTTGCTCGGTATACTCGTTATTGCAAAAAATTAGCACGGGATCAGTTATATTCTTACATCCAGGATAATAGCCCTTTTTACCAACCCATCCTGCTGTACCATGCCATTCCGCAAAAGGAACAAAGTAGCTATCTAACCAGGATAGGTTCCATACATCTAACCAATAAATATTAAAATCACTACCCAAAACGTAAAATATTGTTTGTCCATGCCATTCCCACTTCGGGAAATTGCCACTTTCGGCCCGCTGCTTATCATTTTCTCCCGCATCTCCAATTAATTCGTTATTCCCTATAGCCCAATCTTGTAGCGTCACACCAACACGTTCAGAAGGCAGCATTTTTTCATCTACGAAGCATTGTTTGTTGAATGGCAAACACTTTTTGAGGTCGCCGTAGAGCTTAAAGATATTGGATCTGGGTTTGTAATTATTTTTATAAGGAAATTCAATTACCTCGTACCACTCCCCTGGCTCCGGAAAGAATGCGATATCAACATCTGCTAATCCTTCCAGCTTTTGCGCCCGAGGATTTTGTGAGCTCCGCATAGTAAAACCAAAAACGCCATTCCCGTATGTGGCGATAGCATTACCGTCAACATCAATACTGGTGACCTTCTTCATTCTGGGGTCCGATCTAAAACTGAAGTTACCGTTCGCGTCATATCCACAAACTACACCGTCTATTATCGTATAATAATTTCTTCCCCAGTCAGCGATTTTTATGTAATCCCCCTCGATCATATCTTTGATAACCACTTGTTTATCCTTTACGACGTTCGGACCATATGGATTGAAACTAGTGCCTCGTGTATTGGTTTCGTCGGGATAATTAAATGGTACCCGCGTACTCGGACACACAATTGAGGTAAATGAGGTTAACTTAAATGTTATTTTCGCACCGCGTCCAACAAAAAGCCCCCCTCCAATAGAGGATACGGGTACTCCGGATTTTCCTTTAACAGGATTGCCGTTTTCGTCAGTTAGACCGGTAAATGATTTACTTTCAATATTATAGCGTAGCTTTAATACCTTACTATCTTTCTGTATCATAACGTATTGCCGGCCAGATCCATCCCTCTCCCAAAGGCGAACTGTTATGTCGATAACATTTAGTGAATTACTGACATCTTTACGAAAAGCCCAGTCATCAGGCGCTACATAGTGCTGTTTGTCTTCTACTGTTAAGTGAGGCCCGCCGAATGGAGTTCCATCGATGGTTACCTCAGGGTAATAATCGCAACCGGATGGAGTATCGCAGGAGACACCGGAACCTGTTTCTTTAACGGATTCAAAATCCAACTTCAGTATTTCTGCGCTAAGACTGTACTCTGACAAAATTGTTAGTATAAGAAATGCCAGAAATCGTGGTTTTATCTTCATCTTAACCTTCCTCATAAACAAACGATTTGCTAATACAGTAAACGCATTTCTTTAACTTCCTCTACTCTCAATATGTCGCAAGTTTCATCACATACAATGTGCGCAACTCTTCCTGTGGGATGGACTCTCATGAGAGCTGTCGTCGATACCCATCGTCGCGCCAATATAGAGCGAAACTTAACAAATCCAATTGGTGCTCAACGAACACAAACCTCTGTAGAGTTTTGGTCTGGTGAAAACGTACCAGTGATGGCGGACGGCCCTAATCAGGGCCACGAAGAATCTCCCCTAGTGTAAAGCTAGTTACCCTTATTCATTAAGGTAGAATAAAGTTTTATGTTTTTCCAGAGAGAGTGAAACTTTATCTGTACTTCGCAATAAGAATTAAGCGGAGTGAATCACATCAGGCTCCTTCGGTAACCAAGAGCGTAACAATGACCAAAGATTTAATACATGTGTTGCATCGACCGGTTGAATTCACCGCGCTTAGCTGCCAATAAGAAACTATTATTTAACATTTCGATGTTATTATCAGGTCTATTTTACGTTATAAAATTGATTACACGTTAATAAATAAACATCCAGAAAATGATGCCTGGGAAGTGAGGCTTGCACAAAGTTCGTAGCATTTTATATTAAATCAAACCTAATTATTTACATACTGAAATACTTGCATTTTCTTATCTAGGCTTCTGTGAATTCATTTCACATGTTGATAAATATACTCAATCACTTATATCCCTGCTCATTTATCACCCCGAGCCTCTACCTAACAACTTGCAAAGCCTACTAACATTCCACCTTTTCGAAAACACTCTTCTCCTTTGGCCATAAAAACATCCAAGTCAAGAAAATAAATATAATATTTTTTCATCATTATTAACAATAAGTTATGTCCATTCAAGACAAATTCACACGATCTAGCATTTCTCAAAAAAACCGTCGTGACTTTAATATTTGCTCTGTAACACACAACCGGAGACCACAATGAATACCAAAAGACATGCAACATCAATCAACGTTAGCCCGATTAATCAACAAACTTATTCTGTGCCAGAGTTTTGTGCGGCCAATAGAATATCTAGAGCATTTTTTTACAAACTACTTAAAACAGGACAAGGCCCATCAATTATGAAAGTTGGTCGTCGTACTTTAATTAGCCTCGAATCAGCTATCGCATGGCGAAAACAATTTGAGTAATAATTTTAATCCAGAGGTTCTGCCAACATACATATGCGCAAGAGATAACACAAATTAGTTAGTGACAAAACCGTCATTAAACAAAGGAAAAATATGAGTATTAGAAATTCTAACAATAAAGATTACCGAGAAAAAGGTAACTTTTTACCATTAAGGTATGACCTGCTTAATCATCCAAACTTTAACAAACTATCTTCAAACGCAATTAAGTTGCTTTTATCAATGTCAAGACAATTAATATTTTCAGGAGGGACATTCATTAATTCAGCTGAAGTAAAATGTACATATAAATTAATGAAGCGATACGGCTGGAATTCAAAAGATATGCTAAGCAAAGGGATACAAGAATTACTACATTACAAATTTATCATTATCACACGACAAGGTGGCCGAAGAATAGCAAATCTGTATGGATTAACTTTCTTAGAGCTCAATACGCATAAAGAAAAATTAGATTTTACTAATCTTCACGTTTTCAGGCACGCTTGGAAATCAAAAAAATCTTTATTTAATCCCAGAAAAAAATAATTTTTTGCCCCTTTTCTCGGCTTTTTAAACATATATTGGCACTAGATAGCTGATTTTTAGTACAAATTAGCAATTAGAAAGGAGATATCTTATTGAGTGTTCGTCGTTTCTTTACCCCGTGATCCGTACTCCTTTCTAGAGGTTCCATTGGTTACCTCTAAAAAGGCTATGTTCATTATGAATATTGTTTGACATTTAATGAGATCGTGAATTTATTATTATGCTATTAAGTACCGCCAGCTACCAAGGGATATCAAAATGGGTACCAAAATAATCCGCATCAAAGATCTTTGTAAGAAATTGGGAATTTCACGAACCAGTATTTACCGGTATATGAAATTAAATAAATTCCCTAGGCCAATAGTACTTAGTACCAACACTATTGGCTGGAAGGAATGTGAAATTGATGAATGGGTCGAAAGTCGCCCACGTGCCATTTATACGAAAAACAATCTAGGAGATAAAAAATATGAAAAATGCTAATTTTGTTAAAATTAAAGGTAGACAACCCTGCCCACCATTCTTTGCTTTACCACTAGCTATTCTTCAACATCCAAATTTTTGTAACCTATCTAGTCATGGGGCTCGATTGCTTTGTAATCTTGGCAGTCAAATAAGTATTAAATCTGGGCGGCCATATAACAATGGTGATCTCTGTGCCGCATTTTCAATAATGCAAGAAAGAGGATTTAAATCCAAAGAAACACTTAACAAAGCAATTAAGGAGTTACTCTACTATGAATTTATTATATTGACAAAAAAAGGCCAACTAAAACGACCTAATCTATATGGATTTACTTTCTATGCAATAAATCACTGTAATGGCAAATTAGATGTGAAGGAAACCCGAAAGCCCAGCTCAGCATGGAATAACGTAAAGAAAAAATGGAAAAATAAAAAATAGATTAGTCTGAAATCAAGGCAATTGAAACATAATTGGGAAAATCCTTATGCGTAGTATGTTAAACAAACCCTGTTTTTTTACTGTTATTTACAGGAATAAATAATGACTGGACAAAAATTCAAACCTGGCAAGTCGGGCAATCCCCGAGGCAGACCAAAAGGTACAAAAAACAAAAATACACTTTTGCGTTATTTGCTTGAAGAACATACAAAAGAAATCCTAGATAAAGCAGTCTCTATGGCTAAAAGGGGAAGCGCAAAACATCAAAAGCTTATTTTAGAGCGAGTATTACCACCTTTAAGAAGTACTGATTTGCCAATTAAACTATCTCTTACTGGTACACTCGAAGATAAAGCATCTGAAATTCTTAACGCTGTTTCGAACGCAAAAATAACACCAAATGATGCAAATAAACTAATGAAAATATTATTAGATTACTCGAAAATAATGGAAATTGACGAACTTGAACAACGCGTCAACTTCCTAGAAAACTTCTTCAACCTGAGCGAAAAAAAATGACTAATATGAAAACACAAATATTTGAGATAGAAAAAGGGGTTATTCTCTTATTTTTAGATTTAATTCTACTAGAAGCACATTATTTAGAAAAAAGTCAGCCCAAGGTAGCTGAAATCATCTTTAAAGAAATATTTGATATTCGTAATTCAACAAATAATATTGATTCTATGGAAAAAATAAAAATCCTTTATAACGATTTACTAATTACAATAGAAAAAAAATCACCAGAAACCGGACAAAAAATAAGAAATAGATTAAAAAAACACGATTGTTCTAAATTACAGAATAATGTGGCTAGACTAAACCGGACACTTAATTTCATACAAACTACCATTTGAAATTGAGAAAATATCAGTGAGCAAACGAACTAAACAAAGAGAATCCACAGAATTTAAACAACGTGAAGTCAATATGGTGATAAACTCTGATAAATCGGTTGTAGCAGCTCAAATAGCAAGCGATTAAGGTTCAGTTAAAAACCCATGCTATATTAACGGGGCTTCAACAGCACTTCTTTCTTTTTAGCTTCTTCTAATGCTTTCTCCACGTCTTTAGGAATTTTTATCCCTGTCTCCCGATCAAAGTCCGGGCGACAATCCATTTCAAATTTTTCTGGATCCAATGTTCTCTCTTTCTTACTTTTTTTCATTTTTTTCTACCCTCAATAAAGTTACTTACATATATAATAATTTTCAAGCTAATTCTAGAATAATATTATAAACGTCTCTCATATTAACGGATTAAATATATCGCGAAATACACTTCCTTAGTAATACAAAAAGCACTCCATTAATAAATATTATTAAACCCTCAGTCACATTTTGATATAGTTTTATATTCACATTAAACTACAAAACATGTAAATTACATAAAAGATACATACCTACTTAAATTGTCTTGCGCATCTATAGATATATCTCGGCTAATCATCTACTTATTTTATAATTACTTACGTGTTACCGCCGTATTGGAGCGATCACCTGCAAATATTACTAAATGAAATTATTTATGCGAGTTAATGAAATAAGAAAACTATATACACCCAGAAGATATCGCATCAGCTAAATTGGGAAAAATAAAATAATATTGATCACTAATCTTCCAGAAGAAAAGTTGCTTCTCTAATTTAACAAAAAATAGCATTCAAAATGCTATTGACAGTCACTCACAGAAAAGCTGTTACTCACCACACCTCATTCCATAGTCACGGGACAAAACATGATCATATTTTTTAGTGATTCAAGCGGTAGTTGTAATGAGCAAAATACAAAAACTTCGCTTTTTGATGAACTTCTAAAACAATATGGTTATTTAAACAACAGTAGTTAATAATTTTTTACGAATACCTTCTTACTGTGACTTAATTCACACGTATTTGATTTATTACACTGCTTTAATTAACCTATTGTCGGTATTTTAGTAATTATAAATCGACGTTTTATATTCAATATAATCAAATAATAAGAAAATAAGTCTATCGGGGAGATAACTATGACTTTAAACAAGGAGAAAGATAAATGGATTTGTATCAATTATTATTGTCAAGTTTTGGCTTATACATCTTGTTACGATTTGCTGTTGCCCCTGCACTCTCAAAATCAGCATATAAAAAACTAACCCCACATACCATTTCTAAGGTCGCTTTATCATCAGTTGTTGATTTTTTATCACTATTTTTATTCCTATCAACCATATCTATTGGCTTTGCAATCGGAATATATCAATTCGTTATGCACATGGGTGGCTCCACAATTGGAGAACTGAAATCTGCTATAGCTGTACTGCAATACTATCGCGATTCATTGGCCAGTGTTAATTATATATATGCAGGGATAAGCACATTATTAATTTCCCTTGCGCTTTGTCTTTGGTGTTATCTCAAAACCAAAAAACGCTTAAATTCTAAATTTGATGAAGAAATAGAAGCTCAACTATCCAAGTTGCAAAAAATGCGGGATCAAGACGAATGGGAAGAAATAGAATCTACTGCGGAAATGAAAGAGACTGAAAACCGTATTATCGAGTTACTAGGTTTGCATGAACAGTTGGAAAATGAACAAATCGAACAAAGTGCAGAAATACGAGAACAAATTATCGCTGAATTAGATTATTTATATAAGAACTTGGATTTTTTAGATGTGCAACGAAGATTAAACATTGAGATTGACCCAGAAGAAGTGCAGCATGCAAAACCAAAAAACTTCATGGGTAAATTAAATATATTTTTTATTTCCCGTGGTTTAATGTCAAATATACGTGGTTTATCTAAATTTATGTTTTCAGCCTCCGTATTACTCTTAATCCCTTCGATGATGGTTGCGGCCTCACCTGTTATTAATGAAATCGTTGAAAAAAAATATTATGAGCTCGATGATAAGCTAGTACAACTTGAAATAAAGGTTTCTCTAGAAGACAGCAGGCAAAAATGGGAGCAATTACTGAAGCCAGAGAAAGACAATAATGAAATTTCATCAGATGATGAAAAAATACTAGATGAATTGGCAAGAGAATTTGAATCTGAAACCATTTATGTTCGCTCCGCAGCTCAGCTAGGAATACAAGCTGCCAACCTCGCCACCCGCGTTTCCATTAAGAATCATGGCGTAAAAAAAGGAATATTAACTGCTGTAGCAAAAAATAAGTCAAATACAATAGTAATAGATCGAAGTAACTTTCAAACTACACAACCGATTACGCACGAAATTCTTAGAGCTCAGGATCATATAAATACAAGCCAGGTGCCTGTTACAGAATTTGGGAAAAAATTTCGTGGTGATTTGGAGACTATCGCAAAAGATAATAAGACATTATGGAAAAACATAAAACAGAAAGCGAGCACACATGCTAAGTCCTATCAAAAAGTCGCTTCGTTAAGAGAAATCAAAGGCATGATGGTATCAAATGTTCTCGGCAATACAATGAATTCAATTAACATCGATTCAGAATTTGGCAAACAAATCCAAGGTGGGATTAGTAATATTTCATCAGATGCTGCTAACCGTATATACGAAATCGAATCAAAACGTTATATGACAGCTCTTGTTAAATCTGAATCACTGCAAGCAGTTAAAGAAAGTTTACAATCTGCAGAATATCGTTCGTATACCAAATCAGAACAAAGGTACATAAAACAGGGGCTTCAGAGTCTTCCTTCCGATAATCACCTATATAGTTCATTAGAAAATTACCCACCATCAATTGAAAGAATACCTCATAGCAATATTGATTTTAAATCCTCTCAAGATACACTTGTTAAATTGGCAAGTCTTGATTCTAATGGCAGAATTCACCCAGCGGCTTTTGAAGCTATGTCGAACTTTAACGATTATTTTCCTGCCTATCAAGGAGCAGAGAACAACACACCGAAAAGTAATGCACTTAAAAATTCAGGTAATGGATTTAATAAATCTAAATCTAGTAATCAATCAAAAACCCAGTCCCAGCGTAATTTTGTTCGTGCCCGAAGTTATGCAAGCTTAAAGGGTTATTCACGCGTTGGTGGTGTATTAATTGGACGAGAACCAGAGAAAAGTAATGATGATTTAAACATCACGGATATAAACTGGAATATTAATGGGAACAAAGTTACTTTAGAACTGATCGATATCAATGGTAAGACAAACAAACTTGGCCCGTTTAAAAAGAAAATTACCAATTTAGCATTGGCCTATGCTGCTGATGGCAGAGCTACAACCGTTACCATGGTAACGGCCAATCCATTAACAGAATTAAAAATTTTATTACATCCTACGCTTGAAGATACTCCACTAGGTTGTAAAGCAATTGAGATAGATCAAGTAACAGATAGTTATACAAATCGATATAAGGCTGCAGAAAAGGTAAGAAGTGAAGAAGTCTCGAATGCAATAACCTTAATAAATTTATACAATTTATCTAGAGCACTCCGAATTAACACATTAAGAGATGATTTTCTTAATCAATATTCTGGAATTCAACCTGAACTTGCTGATTTTGTACGTCAAGCAACAAATGGATATGAATCTATTTTTAAAAATTCAAATATAGTGAATGACTCTGATCATGTCCTTAAAAACAAAGATCAATCATTTGAATTGTATTCGCAAAAATCCGAATTTTTTGATCCTGAATTAGTATCACATATTAAATCCTGTCATAATATCAATCGATCACTTGAAGAATATTCCAAGTGTTTAAACAGAAAGGTATTAAATTACAAGTATGAATACTTTAATGATGAAAACCTCAATTGGGTGGCTCCCGCTACACAAGCTCAACCCTGGAGTGGCGTTCGCGAAATACCATACCTGTTAGACTCTGACTTCAATTTTGTAAAGTCTCCAGAACATAATCCAATTTGGCCGTTTAAATTTATCGTTCAGTTAGCGTTTACAAGTCCTCCATTTTTTATTCAAAGCAAGGAACCTTGGTTTTCTTCAAGTAATGAAAAGATAAATTTTTATTCAGATAACACACCTTGGCAATTTGTGAATACCAATAAAGTTATTAATCGGGGAATTGCCAGTGAAGTTAAAAAAGATGGTCCTTACAGCCAAACAATTAAAGACATGCAACAATTTGCTCAGCTACAGAGACTATTTCGTATGGCTTTAAATTCTCATTTTGGCCAAAAATTTCCTGTGGAAAAACTGGTTTCTTTAGCATCAGAAACTAGTAGTCGCGATAAAAATAATTATCGTACCTTCCGTTGGAATGTACATCCAGGTTCTTTGGAAAATAACTACTACAAATATCTGAAGGAGCAACTACCTATATTAAGCGAAAATCCTGACACTTTAAAAATTGCAAAAAAGGTAGACGCATGTATGAATGTTATGGAAAAAGCAAAAACAAATCGGAATTTAATTAAAATATCTCAAAAATCCTGGAGCAAAAATTGCCTCATCGATGATAAAAGCGGAAGGTCGAAATTAGAAAAAGTGAGCAAGCGTATTAATCTCATTCGAAAGCTTCGCTATGATCTTGGTCTAAATATCGATGACACTAATAAACTAAATGGTAACTATAATACCTGCCCCGTAATATAGATTAATTCAGATCCGATCCGACAGTTGCTATATTTAGAAGCAACTGCAGATCAGGTCTACGGTTTATTGAAAATAACCTATAATCTATTTACCTTCCAAAATATAAACTTGTGTAACCTAATCCTCATATAAATATCTTGATTTGATTATACAAGGGCGCGAACATAATCTGCTTGATCTTTTATATGATAATGGAGCTTTACAACTAAAGATAAATAAATTTTACTGGTTTATACATATCTCATATGAAATTCAAACTAGGTATTAGGCGTGCATAATAAATCATGGACACAACACAGAATAATGTGTTTAAAAAAATATCATTAATAAACTAAATTTTTAGTTGCACTATAGTTTAGCGTTCTATCTCTCACTAATTTTTAAGCGCTAGCCAAGTACAAATTGATTAATAATAATCTATATATTGGTTAAGTGAGTTGGAAATTGCATTTAGTTACATAATAAAGTATTGCGACAAACAACATGTCTCTACTTATCAATAACTTATCCAATTTTTATTACAAAGTTACTGCCTTGAACCAGCGATAATAGGCAGTTCGTAGATAGTGAAGTAACAACTTCACTTTTTTGACGTCACTTAAAATGGAGAAGATTAATAACTTTGTGAGAAAAATTTGGGTATCCAGAAAAACAGGTCAAGTCCCCCAACTGTCTCGTAATTACTTTTTATACGGCAGTTTCTTTTCTAGATAACAGTTCATTAATTGAATCCCTGATATCTCGAAGGTCATAGTTTTCAGTAGACTTCAAATACTCAGAGACCACCGTGGAGATAGCCTCCAACAATTCTTCTTTCTTGGCTTTTTTAAGAAGAGGCTGTATCCGATCACTAACGCCGTCTTTTGACACACTTTTTTTAATCCTATCAGAGAACATCCGATACGCAGAATCTGTAATCGGATTTCCTTGAGGAGTTTTGCCATAGACCTCTTGCTTTTTATCTTCACCCGGAAAACTATATGCTCGTGCGTTTGATGCCATCTCATCTGTCAATTCTATGCTTCCTTGAATGTTAGACCTATCTCGCTCCACCTCTTTACAAATTCCCCACACAGAAAAAAGAAGCGCTTGCGTATATTTTTTTTCTTTCTGAAGGAACACCCTCATTTGATTTGCTATTTCTGCCTGTGAAAATACATCAGTATATTTAACGTTCAATTCGTTTAAAACCTTCCACCCTTCATCATTTTTCTTTGCAAGTTGTAGATATATGGCTAATCTCATACGCTCTTTAACCATTAGATCCCCAGAGCCTTGAGCAGCAAAAGCATCTTTAAGCTTGTTACAGGCTTCTTCATATTTTTTTTCTTTTTTTAAAATTGTTGCTTCTTTTAACATCTCCCTAGCTGGATTAAGTTCGTCGTCAACTACTATTGTAGTGTCAATTTTAATCTCAGGATTTTTCTTATAACTTGAAAATAAATTATTTATAAACTTGAACATAAATTCCTCCTCAACTCTTCCTACCGTATAACGTTAAAGTTCAGCCGAGCCGCTTTTTGGCGTCGGCTGGAACGCCTTGTTAGGCGATTTTAGTCTCTGCAGTATTTCGTTCGCTAATAAAACAATATCTTCATCCAAATTATTTTTATTAATGAATTCTTCCAGCGCACCAATTCTTCTCTCAATGGTAAATTCCCTCTCGTTTGGCATTTGATCGTATACAAACAAAATCCATTCTTGATTTATTTTGCTGTTTGTTGATTGAAGGATGCGGCTTAAACCAATAAAGTTGGTTATTCGAGCTAAAGCCCACAGAGCATTTAGCTGGTGAGTACTCAAATCAACATTAGTGTCTTTTGGTACAATATTTAATAAATCTTCTTTCAATTCGTATATCTTAAAAAAGCCGATTATTTCGCTCGCAAACCATATAAGGTTATTATTTTCAGAAGCCAGCCATTGTTTCAGTTTTTGTATTACTTCGCTTCTTTCTACACTTAATAAATCTCTAACGATGATTAGAAATGCTTGCCCAAGTGCTCGTTCACCTTCTCGAGATTTTTCGTAAAACGTCCACTGCTCTTTTCTTGATACACCATCTAGAAACAGTAGTGACTGATCTGATACCGTTAGTTCATGGAAATCTGCTTCTAAATCTTTAAATTTAACTTTTTTTACTTTAGGTATTAAATTGGATAATGGCTTTCTAAGAACATACAAAATAACAATAGTAATTACAGGCCATATCAGCGAATCAGTCATTTCTGAAATGAATTTTAATTTTTCCACGACTATTTATCCTTGCAGACTAACAAACAGATAAACGAGACCAATTGTCTCGTTATTACTTTATATCGAGACCTTGAATATATGATAAATTCTAATATGAAACCAGTAAGTTAAACACAAGATTCACTTTAGCCCAGAAAAATATACGTGGCAGGAGAATTTTATCCAATTTTAGTTACTGTATAAGTCGTACTCATAGAATAAAGTAATTATTGGTAATCATTGGATTAAGTGTATTTATACTCTAAGCAAACAATATAATTTGAATTTAGCTACTACAAAGTATAATTATTGACTAGATAACAGATACAGCCTCATGGATTACTATATATCCTCATCAAAACTATTCCTTCCGATCAATTAATTCCATAATCTTAGCTCGAATATTTTCAGGATGATATTGCTGATCGCCATCTGGAGTAGTAGGAGCAACCTTAACGGGTTTATCTAAACCTAATAACTTAGCTCTACGCTCCATTATTTTTAGCGCTCGATCAATATAAGTTACATGACCACTCTCTAAATTATCTTGCATAGAAAGTAGCATTGAATCTAAACGCTGAACTTCTAAATCAATAATATCTTGAGTAGTTTCGACATTTTTTGCACTGACTTCAGCAATGGCCTGCTTAACATATAAATAAGCAGATTTTAAAGAGCATGGGATTTCTTCAGCAATTTGCTTATATGTCTTTCCAGCTTTTCTGAGTTTTAGTGCTAGTGCTCGTTTTTCCACAGACTTTAACATTATAGGTGATGTTGGAGAGTTGGCATTCAAAATTGTAAGTCCATAGTTAGTAGTATTGTTAAAATATATAGGTGTTTTTTATTCACAATTCCAGTCTTATCTCGATAGTAAATCAGCATAAAGCGGACGAAGGAGAAAATATTTTTGTGAACCTCAATGTTCGGAATTAGCAATATCTAGGATGTTTATTGTAACTTTCTCGCCCAGGAAAGCACACAGATTCGGAAAGTTCTCGCGTCCGATAACAATAATCTTTCCTATGACTTGTCCAATAGCGACCTCCCACGGTTTCGCACTGCCAATTATGCCCATGAGATCGTTTCGAATTTCTTTTAAATCAAAGTTTTCACTATCATAACCAGAATCTCGAAATTCACACATACTTGTATAGTGATTATGCTCGGCGTGCAATTTAATCCAATGGTCAATTTTTCGTTTTAATTCACCCCAACTGGTTCCTAAACCAGCCAATACTTCATCACTTAGTACCAAGTTCTCAGCAGCTCTACATACCAACCTAAGGCGTACTAATGGACCACTATCTTCTAACTCAATTTGCCCATCATTTTCATCGCGATCTCTCAACGAGTAAGCAGTCGCATCATCATAAACACAATCAATTATTGATGTAACTTCATTCTCCCATTCAGGAAGATTATCTATACCATCAGCAGAGCACGGGTAAATTGCCAACTTTCCATGAGACGAGCGGACTGCTTGTTGCCAAATTCGTACGTCATCCTCCCCTTCAACGAGAAAAATTGGAGATTTGTTGAATAAACTAGATAACGGATGAGCTCCAAAAACGGGCAATATCTTTCTATGTATGTCTAAAACACGCCTAAATTGAAGATTTTTCTGCCTATTTTCCATTAAGTGGACGCCAATTTCGTTATAAGAATCGAGCGCTCCAACTATTGCTGTACTATGAGTGGCGATAAAAACATAAAATCCAGATTCGTCGATAAGGTCGCTAATAAATCTCATGAGCTTGGCTTGTAGATCAGGGTGAAGGTGAACATCGGGCTCGTCAAAAAGTAGTGCGTTAACTTTTTCTTCTTCACATTCCTTGAAGAAAACAAGACATTCAACAGCAAGACTTATCAATTCTGATTCACCAGAACTAATTACATCTGGATTTAATTCTTCACCACTTTGTTTGTTATACAATTTAAAGCCAGCATCGGACCTCCTGACTTCTACATTTTCTAGAAGAGCATTAATTTTTTCTACTACACTATCGAAGGTGTAATCAAGATTAGCACGTAGATTGGCATCCTTTTCAATCTCCCTTAGTGCTAATAGTTCTAACTTTCTGAATTGAGCGACACTTTGCTGCCGAAAGCGTTCGAATCTGTTTACTCGACGAGTATCATAGAGCCAATTAACATTATTTGTTATACTATGCTCGATATCTGGCTCGTACTGAAGCTTTCCTCCACGTTCAGGAGTGATATATTTAACCGCGCCAATTTCTTCTTGCCCTCTAAAAGACTGTTCAAACGCCTTTAATGCAGTGCTTTTACCATACCCATTTTTCCCCAGAAGGATATTTATTTTGAATTCTGTGTTTGCTGTATAATCGTTGTTTCCGTGGAATTCCATATTTAGTTACCTAACAGATTAATAATGATTAAAATATGAAGACTCTTCTTTTTCTGAGTTCAACATGATTCTCCATAAACACAGATTGATTAATTGTGAGCTTTATCTACATAACGCCTGGCATGTGGGGCCGAAAATGCGGAACGTAAGTGACGCTTTTTGCGGTCCCACACAATGCAATTGTTAGCTTTAAACGGTTTCATTAGTTTGAGTTTTCTCTGCAGAGTGATTTGTGTTTTTATTGATTAAATTAAAAGGCAACGAGCGCCTACCCTCTAGAACTTCCAGAAAACCTTGTCTTATCGCTTCTTGCTCTTGCTCTACTCTGCCGTAAAGTGATGGAGAATACCTAGCGTTTTTAATATGTGTTTTATCAAAATTATAATCTAGCACATTACCCATTTTTTGAAGTAATTCAATAAGCAAATCCATTCTTTTTATATTCCATTGCTCTTGAGGCATACCTTGATCTCCCAGTAGATCTAAGTATTCTTTCCAAGCTAGCAATACTTCTTTTTCTTTAAAGATTTTCTCAGAAAACTCCAAATCTATTCTATTTAGGCTTCTACATGCTGCGGTGATAGTGTACTTGAACGACTTGCCATAAGTGTCTTGTAGACCCATAACTTTCTTTCTCTAATTTCTTTTTTATTATCAAGATGTCGCGTTAGCCGGACAGCGACAATAGGACCTAAAAATACAGCTGTAATCATTAACCAATCTGCGATTGTCATACTGTCCTCCATTTTATTTAAAGCTAACATTTACATGATCGAGACCTTCTGTCTCGATATTACTTTTTAGGCCAGCATTTACTTAAAATACTGAGGTTCATAATTGAAATTACTCACAAGGTGAGAAATAAACATTTTCCCAACATGTATGACAGACTCAGCAAACACTATCATTGGGGCAATATCGCTAGTTTCGCCACCTATAATAATCTGTTGTAACTGTACAATGGGCTCTTCTACGGTAAGCGATCTAGCATCCACGCAGTTTTTTAACGAGGTGAGCTAAGCTAGAGTATTCCATTTTACCAAAGAGGAATACATAATGACATCCGAAGACAAATCCCAGTTCTGGCTAGACCATATTAAGCAAGCCCTGCAAAGTGATCTCAGTTTAGCAGAATATGCCAGGCAGCATCAGCTTTCCGACAAGTCTGTTTACCGTTGGAAAAAAGTACTGACCAAAGCGGGAAAACTCAGTGAAGATGGGAATACGTCATCCTTTGTTAAAGTAACCAAGTTGACTCAGGCGCAGCCCGCTGAATTTAAGCCATTTCCAACAATGCCGTCGTTACGCGTGATATTCAATAACGGTCATCATATAGAACTTCCCCTCAACGCATTTGATATTGATCAGCTATTTCAAAAGCTCAGTGAGCTATGATGCGACCATCAGGTGACATCGCTGTTTATCTTCACCGCCAACCAGTGGACTTTCGCAAAGCAATCAATGGATTGTCGTTGATCGTGCAAGACGAACTTCAGATGAATCCCTATGACGAAGCATTTTTTGTTTTTATCAATCGAACACGCAATCGATTAAAGGTTTTGTATTGGGAACGTAACGGATTTTGTCTTTGGCTAAAACGCTTGGAGAAAAATAAGTTTTCCTGGCCATCAAAACATACCAGCGACACCGTTTGTATCAGTACGCAAGAACTGAATTGGTTGCTCGATGGTTTTGATATTTGGCGCATGCCACCGCATCAACGATTGTTTTATCAATCGGTCGGATAAGGTATAATAACTGCCATGGATGACATGGCAGTCGATAACTTACCAACCGATGTGGAAACACTGAAATCGCTTTTGATTAAAGCGTTAAAAGAAAAACAGTTGCTTCATCAAGAATATGATTCGCTAACGCAACAAAAAAATGCGCTTCATCAAGAAAAGGATGCTCTCTTTCAAGAAACAGATGTGCTGCATAAAACGATTGCGGACCTTCAAACGTTAATCAATCTCTATCAAGAAGAAAAACGCCTGGCTACTGCCCGCCAATTCGCGGCCAGTAGCGAAAAAGACCCGTTACAAATACCGTTGTTTAACGAAGCGGAATGCGGTGTTGAAATTGCGTTAGAATCTGACACTGAATCCACAACAACATCGGTCAAAGGCCATCAACGACGCGGTGGACGAAAACCGCTACCGGACAACTTGCCTCGCATTCAGATCATTCATGATTTAACCGATGAGGAAAAACAATGACCTTGTGGTTGCACTAAAGAAAAAATCGGCGAAGAAATTCTTGAGCAACTGGACATCATTCCTGCGATTGTTCGTGTATTGAAACACATTCGCCTGAAATACGTTTGTCAACACTGTGAATCGCCACCAGAAACCGCCAGCATGCCTGCGCAACCGATTCCCAAAAGTCAGGTGAGTCCGGGTTTCTTGGCCTATGTGATTACGGCGAAGTTTGCGGATGCCTTACCACTGTATCGGCAATGTCATATACTCAAACGCAGTGGGATTGATTATGCGCGCAACACCTTATGTCAACAAGTGGTGAAAGCGGGTGAATTGGTACAGCCTTTAATCAATCTAATTCAGGAAAAGGCGTTGGAATACCCAATTCTACAAATGGATGAAACCACGGTTCAAGTATTAAACGAACCGGGCAAGACAGCGCAAAGTAAAAGTTATATGTGGGTCATACGTGGTGGCCCACCCGAGCAATCTTCAATCGTATTTCATTATGATCCGGGGCGTGGACAAGCGGTGCCTCAACGATTGCTCATGGATTATGAAGGTTACCTGCAAACCGACGCCTGGCATGCGTATGATGCCGTGCACAGTGAAGCCATTGTTTCCGTTGGCTGCTGGGCTCATGCACGCAGAAAGTTTAAAGACGCCGAAAAAGCCTTACCCAAATCCCAAAAAAACAAAACAGGAAAAACCCAGCAAGCATTATCTTTCATCCAAAAACTGTATGCCCTCGAAAAACAAAACAAGGACAAAACACCGCTAATACGCTATCAGAACCGACAGAAAGAAAGCGTACCGGTGCTCAATAAATTCAAAACCTGGCTGGCTAAACAAAACGTCAACCCGAAAAGCAAATTGGGCGAAGCGATGGCTTACACGCTAAAATATTGGTCACGGCTTATCGTCTATTGTGACGATGGACGCCTTGAGATTGATAACAATGGCGTTGAAAATAAAATACGGCCCTTTGCCGTTGGCAAAAAAAATTGGCTGTTCAGTGCAAGTCAATCGGGCGCAAAAGCGAGTGCCAATCTCTATAGTTTAATCGAAACCGCCAAAGCGCATGGATTAAATGAATATGATTACCTGAAATGGGTATTTACCAAACTGCCAGCGGCAACGACAGTCGAATCAATCGAAATGTTGTTGCCTTGGAATATTGGTCGAACTGAACTTGTCAATTATGTTCGTGCTTGATCGCTTACCTTCTACGGAGTCATCCTCGTGACTACTCCCGAACTGCTGAGCTATAGCAAGGGTCAACTCTCGGTGGCTATAATCATGGGGCCGTATAAATACCGCTAAACCTTTGTTTACCCATTCACGAAATGGAATAGGTTTTGCCATAGCTGCCAACTTATCATCTATTACTTTCATTTTTTCTTTATCACCACTTTCAATCGCTTTTGACAATTCATCTGTAATCTCTGTATGTTTAGGATTGTCGCGCCAGCCTGCCATAGGAATTGGTTGGGGCTTAAGTGGTGGCCCTCCCTTATGAAGTCCGGGTGGCTGGACTTCATGCTCGAAATTATATTTATCCATTAAATTTAAAAGCAGAGGTTTATTTTGCCGTGTTTCACACACAAGAATGCGAAGCTCCGCCGCAATCTGTTTAAACCGTTCACGCTGTTGTGAATACAAACGATATGCATCCCATAAAAAGTAGAGATGAGTTTCACATTCACTCAGTATTTGAGTTTCACTTTTAGCGATTCGTGGTTTTCTAGTCATTGGCTATTATGGGCCTAACGCCATGCTCAGCGGCAGCTAAAAGCAGAGTGAGGAACGAGTGCCGCTTTTTACTGTCCACTAGAGTTATTTGTTAGAAATTTCATAGTTGAAGCCACTGTTTAGCATCTTTAAACCAATTGGGCTCTGGGTCTAATTCGTTTTTAATTGCCACTTCCTCTAAAACACCCTTGCTTGGCGACACCTTCCAAATATTTTGTTTTACATTATTAGGTTTATTCCATAGATCATCTAAGTATTCGATGCCAGGCTCAAGAATCACATAATATCTGTTATCACGAAGCTTGTTTCCTTTTGCATAGAACATATCGTGAAATGTGACCAGTAGATATGGTACGTAATTTAACTCTAGGCCCTTATAATCCCATATACCCTTATCTGATGCTTTTGCTATAAGCGCCTTAAATTCTGCGTATTTAAGGCCGTCAACTATTGCATTGCATGCGCTAAAGACAATATACGCATTATCTTTTACTGCTTGTCGTAATTTTTTCCCAGCTTCCCTATCAATTTCTGTGGAAGGTAAATCTTCATATTTTTTTCTGTTCTTTTTAATTGTTGGGCATAATGAGCCCACTCCATGCCAGAAATGAACAGAGGTTTCTATGGAAGTTTCCGCTCTAAGTTCAATTTCTGAATCACATACCTCACATAAACCACTTTTCTTACGTTTTTCATGGAACCAATCAGCATCCTGAAGAATGTCAGTTTCTGGATCTATCGCACGAAATGTCATTTATTCCTCTTTCTATTTCTAACAGCTGAATAAACGAGACATAGTGTCTCGTTATTACCATATATGGAGACCCCTTAAATAATTTTGTCTAAAGTAGTGGTCATCTACTTCAATTCAATTACTCACACCATGGTTTGCGCTTACCACCTTTATAAATTCGAGCGTGACCAGCTTCAATCAATGCCTCACCTAAATCTCACCCACCCTTTGAAAGTTTACCCAGAACTCGACCTGCATATTTACCAAGCTTAACTTCTGACACTGTGACGGTTTTTACATCTTTCAGGAATTGTTGAGTAAAATTAGTCGCTTTCTGTGCTGCTTGTTCTTCGCACTCTGAGATATTCTTGCCGCGCTTTTCCGGTGTATTAACTCCAATTAGTCGAAGCTTTATGTTTTGAGTGAGTTTTGGCCAAACAAAAACATTTAGCTCGATAGTGTCCCCATCAACTACACGAATGACTTCGGCTTGATATAGACCATAGGTTTGAGCAAAGACCGAAGTTGTCAATGTCAGTGCTAGAATGAAAATAGCGTATTTCATTTGATCGTAGTTGAAATCCATTTATGTAATGGAAGATATGACCAAAGTACCACTTTTTTAGATTTGGATAAAGAAATTAAAGTCAAAGAAAGTTGCGTAAAAGTTACATAAATGAGAAATTATGGGCGAAAAAAAAGACCGAGCTTTTAGGCTAAGTCTTTGATTATTAAGATGGCGTCCCCTAGGGGACTCGAACCCCTGTTACCGCCGTGAAAGGGCGGTGTCCTAGGCCACTAGACGAAGGGGACGCTGAAAACCTTCGAATTACTTATAGGCTGTGGCAAGCCTTTATTACTTACTTCCAAACTGGTGGAGCTAAGCGGGATCGAACCGCTGACCTCTACACTGCCAGTGTAGCGCTCTCCCAGCTGAGCTATAGCCCCGAA
>Ga0316207_10001794_pt1 | contig 24515 bp, 24 predicted proteins | sample 6weekpyrite_MG_FD_204943 | JGI IMG/M metagenome (GOLD analysis project Ga0316207, IMG submission 204943) | Microbial mat bacterial communities from mineral coupon in-situ incubated in ocean water Damariscotta River, Maine, United States -... | ecosystem: Environmental > Aquatic > Marine >... | reverse complement strand
AAGGTGCAGGTGACCGGCAACAAGCGCAACAAGCCCAACTACTGGCATACCGGGTATCCGGGCGGCATCAAATCCCGCACCACCGGCCAGATCCTGGAAGGCAAGTACCCCGAGCGCGTGCTGACCCAGGCGGTCAAGCGCATGCTGCCCGGCGGGCCGCTCAGCCGCCAGCAGATGACCAACCTGCGCGTTTATGCAGGGGCCGAGCATCCGCATGAAGCCCAATCGCCCACCGTTCTGGATGTCGCATCCATGAACCCGAAAAACACCCGGAGCGCATGATCATGGCCGAGACTATTACCTCTCTCGATGAGCTGAAAGCCGTGGCCGGTGATGAGGCTGCCCCCGTTGTTCTGGATATGGGCGAGCCGCGCGAACAGATCCGCGACGCGCTTGGCCGCTCCTACGCCACCGGCAAACGGAAAGATGCGGTCGCCCGCGTCTGGATCAAGCCCGGTTCCGGCAAGGTCACCGTCAATGGCAAGGATATGGATGCCTATTTCGCGCGTCCCGTGCTGCAGATGATCCTGCGCCAGCCCTTCACCGTTGCGGGCCGCGAAGGCGAGTTCGACGTGATGGCCACCGTCAAGGGCGGCGGTCTCTCGGGCCAGGCCGGTGCCGTCAAGCATGGCATCTCGGTCGCGCTGCAGCGCTATGAGCCGTCCCTGCGCGGCGCGCTGAAAGCGGCAGGCTTCCTGACCCGTGACAGCCGCGTTGTGGAACGCAAGAAGTTTGGCCGCCGCAAGGCTCGCCGGAGCTTCCAGTTCTCCAAGCGCTAACGCAGAGCTTCGGAACAACTCTACAAAATCAAACGCCTGCTCATTCGAGCGGGCGTTTTTTATTGGTAGCAGTTTGTTAGCGGGACTTTGGTGTTACTGACGCTTTAGATTGGCGTATTGTAGCAGTTCAAGCATGTATTTGGTGGGCAACGGTTGACGTTTCCCGAGAACAGCCACGGGCCACCCCGGCGGCGCATTTATGCTGTTTCAACGTGATCTGTCTGTCGCCGCACCCAATGCCAAGACGCATCGTTCTCGCACGTGGCCATGCGGTTGAAAGTAGCTGGACACCCGCGCCACATCACACGCCGCGCAAAGCTGACAGAGTACGGAGATGCATAGCCCCGCATCTCGGCAATCCGGTCCAGTTCCCTGGCGACACGAAGGCCCGACAACGAATTATCGACGACCGAGGCCAGGCCCGCCGTTCCGAGTAGCTCTTCTCTTGCTTGCCCCGTCCTCAGCTCGCCCCTTGAGCCCGGCCTCAGAAGCTCCTACTCAACATCTCCTTCAGGACGCCGAGGATCTGCTTTTCGCTGACCCGGATTCTCTTCGTCGTCTGCCTCCTGAGTTGGAGAACAGGCTAACCTCAAATCCAGGACTCTAAGGGGAGCAGATCATAGGTCGCGGGTTTCTCGTTCTCGGCATGAACAACTCGTTCCCTCATCAAACAAAAAGTGACCATCGACCCCGGTGGAACTCCGACCCACAACAGTTACTCACAGCCTGCGGCTGGGAGCAGCTCAATTCTTGCAAGAAATCTTCGCGCGGCCACGCCTTGCCCACGAGCTACGCCCAGATTGCGTTAGTTGCTAGTCGATTTCTCGCAAGAGCCCGTGACGCAGCAAATCCTGAATGAATCCAGCGCAAGAAAGTGCGTCGACGCCGATGCAGTTCGCTATTTCGATGAGATCAGTTTTTCCGTCCGCGTAGGCCAAGAAGTTCATCATCGGACGCATCGAAAGGCCGGACATCTTGGTGCTGAGCGTCGGGTACAATCCTCGTTTGCCAAGCTGCGGCTCGCCTGCCACCACAGCGCAATAGACTTTGTTTGCCTCAAGTACTTCAATCGCGGCCTGCATCATTCCCAGCCCTCCATCCAAGCCCTCGGCCGTGACAACCGAGAAGTCGTCCAGTGATGTATGGTACTCGGGATAGTCGCCGTATTTCGTCCGCATGATTGACACGACGGGCAGATCGACCAGCGGGCTGCAATATTGTCGCTGGTCGCTCCCTCGGTCGAGGAAACTATGGGCGCAGTAGCCCGGCGAGAAATGATCCAACACGTGGCGGGCCGCGCGGTCAGCGATCGTATTGCCCAAACGAGAAGGCATGAACGAAAAGGACCGTTCATCACCCATGCAGGTCAAAACGAAACCGGCATGGGTCTTGGATTTCAAGTGTTCCATGTGGCGGGAGAGGTACATCACCGCGCCGATCGTTTCCGGCACAAAGACAAACCGATATGTGAACCGGCGATCCCGGTGGCTGAGCCACCGAGCGAGAGCGGTGGTGACCACTGGCCCCGACAGCTCGTTGTTGACCATCATCGGGTGGCAGATATAGGTGGACAGCAGAATCTCGCTGTCCGTTTCACCGGGTAGGACCAAATCGGCATAGTTCACGACGCCGGGTTTCAAGTCGGCGTCGATCCGAACCCGATAGCGGCCCGGCGGCAGCGCCTCTCGCTGCTTATGGCTTAGGCAAAACCCCCATCTACGCCGGTAATAGGACGTGACATAAGGAATTGCCTCAGGCTGATCTGGCAACGAATGAAGATGGTTCTGCAACTCGTCGAGCTGCATCACCGTGTCCACCGGTTCCGAGTATCCGACCACATGCAGCCCATGATCGGCAATGTCGATGATCCGACGGCCGTTCTCGTCCTCGACATACGCGTCGCGCAGCGTCCATTCATCCGGCACGACCCAATCCAGAACTTGTGAACCGGTAACCGCTTCGTGCACCTGCAAATCTGGCATGAGGTTCTTGAGATAGGCAAATGTTTCGCGCACGCCGGGCCCGGACAGGCTTCGGCGCATTGGGTAGAGGTCTCGGGCCCACCCGATCATCTCTGCACCCCCCCCCTCCGGTTGCGCGGAGATTCTCACTTGACTTCCTCGTTCCTGTCCCATTTTTTCCCCGAAATTACTTTGCGGTCGGAATGATCGCCGTGCTCCGCTAACCAGTTCGGATACTCCTGCATCAGGGGGCGTGCAGATGCAAGAAACGAACGAGAGATTTGCTGGAGCATATGGCGCAGCGGGACAACGACCAACAGACAAGCGTCTTCTGGGATGACGGCGTGGTAACGGCCCGATGAAAAAGCGAATAAGTATCTTTCTCAATGGAATGCCGGAGTTCGAGAACCTCTTTCCAATCGCATCCCGCCTTCGCGCGCGTGGTCGGGTCGACCCCGTCTGTTTCGTTCCGCTAGAGGCAACCTGGCGCGAACGTCGCCTGCGGAAACTCCTCAGAGCGTCCGAGCCGTCGGTCACGCTCCGGCCCAATCGCTTGTTCAAGATGGTGCCTGGGCGTTACCTTTCACGCGCGGACGCGAACCTGACGATGCTCGACCCGCTTCCGGACAGCGGTCCCAACCAGCATCGGAGCCAGGTAATACTGGCCCGTAGGATACCAACGATTGTTGTTCAGCATGGGGTGCTCCAAGGGCACATCGCTGTCCGGGTGGATATGGACGACGTCGATTACTCATCCGACAGGCTGCTGCTCTTCGAGCCCCTCATGGATACGAATGTGTTGTCCGAAAAATCCAAGCAAAAGGTCCGGGTAGTCGGGTTTATCAAACCAGCACTGTTCCTGCCGCGCCCGCCGCGCACGGCCCTGCCGGACCACGACAAGGCAATCCTGCTGTGCCATTCCTTCCGGTGGCAGGGGCGCTACCAGGACGCTGATGTCGACAGGTTCTTCGGGCTTGTCAAATCCTATGCCGCGCGCCATCCACGTCATCTGCTGATTGTGCGCGGCCATCGAGGCAAGGTACGAAAGAACTATCGCGTCCAGACCCGAGATCTCGCTCAATGCCCCAACGTCGTTATCTCGCACGCCTACGAAGGGCCGCTCAGGGGCATGTCCATGACTGATGTGCTTGGATTGTGCGATATCTGCATTTCCAGCGCATCGACCGCGGTGCTCGACAGTATCTACATGGGCAAACCCACGGCGGTGTACGAAAACGATCACCACGTTTTTCGCGACCTTCCCGACATAGTCGACATGGAAACAATGGAACGCTTTATTGCCGTGCAAACAGACAACTCCATGGCCGAAATGATCGCTCATTACGGTACGATCGCGCAAAACGTCGATCGCGCCTGTTCCGAGATCGAATCTTGCCTGCTGTCAACCTGAGGAGAGCAGGACCTGCGGATGGGACCTCACGCAAAGGAGTCGTTGAAAAAGAATGTGCAATTGTACCACTCATAGAACCTAGAAAACGCGGCTGCGGCGTCGCCGGGGTTGAATTCAATGCGATACCCGAATTCTTCAATGACGTCCCTCAACCAGAATTCGATGATCATTGCTTCGTCGTCCGATATCCGCTCGCGCCACCGCGAGATATTTTCTGGCTGCACCCCGCTGAACAGCGTTCCTTCGTGACTGTTGCCGGCATAGGCCGCGCCGAGGAAAGTCGGCGTCAGCAAGCTTGGCTCGAATGTTAGATTGCAGAAATCGGCGACTTTGCGCATCGTGGGCTCAGTTTCGAGCACCACGTCTTCAAAGCGCACCGAAAGGAAATGGTCGGGAAATTAGGTACTCTGTACACGGGACGATATGAAATCCATTCGGGCGCGGTAGATCAGGCTGCCAAGGTCTTCATCTCGTCCTCACCCAGCTTCGAATAGTAGGTGCCGGCACCCGCCCTCAGTGCTGCGTAATTGTCCCGCGGGTCGCGCAACAGATTCAGGATCTTCATGCCCGGAATGTCGGAAAGAAGTTCACGGGCAAAGATCGCCTGGCTTGTTTGCTTCACCACCCAGGGCTTGTCGGGGTCGGTCCCGACCGTTTCGGCAAAGGACGCAAGCACATGCAGCAAGACCATGCTGCGCTGGCCCGTATGCCCGGGCAGGAAACTCCCTCTAAATCGCTCCCAGAACGCGGCGAAGGAGAATGCCCGCCTACCTCCGTCGGGCACCGCTCCGTCCATCGGGGCGGTGACCTTTTCAAGAACGATCTTTAGGCGCTGAAGGCGACGTTCCTCCTCAGGCTCTGTCGCCGCGAAACAGGGAAAATAGGCATAGAAAACGGAAATATCGACAGGGAACGAGTTCAACTCCGAATGGCCCTCGAACAGCTTGTGGAAAAGCGATGTGCCTGACTTACGGTGCCCGGTTGCAAAGATGATCTTCATATTCTTTCAGGTACGATTCGTCCGTTTGTGGTCCTCATTTGAGTGGGCCAACGCGCGTGACAGTGCAAGGTTGAATTCCAACTCACCGCGTTTCGCCGCAGCACTTATTGCCCTTTTTTGACCCGATTCGTGGATTCGCGCGGCTGTCGGATTGAGCCCGTCGACGGTCAAGGCTGCTGTAAAGTGTGGCCGAATTGGCTCAAAGTAGGAGCCTTAGATCGATGTCAGTATTACGATTTTCGGACCATTGCCGTGCTTACGTGGAAAGTGTTCGCAACCCGCCAAATAGCGTTAAGCAAGAACCGAACCGAGTTGGGGCACCAACGCAAGTGTTCGGGCTTGTCTATTGGTGGGAAAGGAGCACCAACTTTAACCCTCAACCAGCACAAGCCGGAAGAGATCATCACGAGGTTGCGATAGGTTGAGGTGCCGCGATGCCAACAACCTTCGCGGGTGGATGTGCTGTCGGGCGCGATGCTTGAGACGCGCGTACTGGCCTGCTCTCATTAGCGGGGCGGGCTAACTGCCTTCGGATGCCGGGCACCAGGGTTGCGCGCGCGGGGCCGACAGCGCCATAAGATCAACGGCGCGTGCCGCGATTTGATCTGCCGCCTCGGACAGGGTGGAATGCGCAAGATAAAAGGCGGGGACAGGCGGCATTACGATGGCACCCATCTCGGTAGCCGAGGTCATGTTCCGCAGATGCGCCAGCGTCAGCGGGGCCTCGCGCGCCAGCAGGACCAGCCGCCCGCGTTCCTTCAGCCGGACGCCGGCCGCGCGGGTCAGGAGGTTGTCATCCAGACCATGCGCGATGGCGGCCAGCGACCGCATCGAACAGGGGGCCACGATCATGCCCGACACCGGAACCGACCCCGATGCGATGGAGGCCCCGATATCGGCGATCGCATGGCTGCGCGTGGCCAGCCCCTTGAGCGTGTCCAGAGCTTCCGCGCCGCATTCCTGGGCCAATGTGCGTTTGGCGGCGGTGCTGGTCACGAGGTCGATCTCGACATCCATCGCATGCAATCGCCGCGCCACCGCCAGGCTGAGCATCGCGCCCGAGGCCCCCGAGACGCCCAGGACCACGCGCGCCGTGCTCATGCGCCCAATCCCGGCATTACGCGGGCAACCAGATCATCGGCAAAGGCCTGATCCTGGGGGGCCGTGCGCATGACCTGACCCCATTGCCGGGTGGTTTCGCTGTCGATTTTCGTGGTGGCATCGATGCCGATCTTGCCGGCCAGCCCGGGCTGGGGTGACGCGAAATCCAGGTAATCCATCGGCGTATTCTCCAAAATCATCACATCGCGCGACGGGTCCATGCGTGTGGCCAGCGCCCAGGCGATATCATCCCAGTTTCTCGGGTCAATATCGGCATCGACCGCCACGATCATCTTGGTGTAGCTGAATTGCGGCAACATGCCCCAGAGCGCCATCATCACGCGCCGCGCCTGACCCGGGTACCGTTTGTCGATGCTGACAATCGCCATGCGATACGAACAGGCGGCGGGCGGCAGCCACAGATCGCGGATCTCAGGGATCTGGGCACGGATCGTGGGCAGGGCCAGCCGGTTAAAGACCTCGCCGATAATGGCGGGCTCATCGGGCGGGCGACCGGTATAGGTCGAGAGGTAAAGCGGATCGGGGCGATGGGTCACGGCGCTGATCTGCATCACGGGAAAGGGCTCGGCCCGGTTGTAATACCCTGTGTGATCGCCAAACGGGCCCTCGGGCGCGGTCTCGGTGGGTGAAACCCAGCCCTCCAGTACGATCTCGGCCTCGGCGGGCACCATTAGCGGGATCGTCTTGCAGGGCACCAGACGCGGGCGCGCGCCCCCGAGCGCCCCGGCAAAGGTCAGCTCCGAAACCGTCTCGGGCAAAGGAAGGGCTGCAGAAAGCAGCGTCGCAGGATCGGTCCCCAAAACCACCGCCACCGGCATTTTTTCGCCCTGAGCGACCCAGGACCGATGATGCGCCGCGCCGCCACGATGCGGCAACCAGCGCATGATCAGCTGCGATTTGTTCAGCATCTGCGCCCGGTAAATGCCCGCATTATATTGGTTAACGTCGCTTTGCCCGGCGTCATGGGGCCGTGTGATCACCACCGGCCAGGTGATCAGCGGGGCCCCGTCGCCGGGCCAATGCGTCTGGATCGGCAGGGTGCGCAGATCGATATCCGCGCCCTCAAGCACGACGTTCTGCACGGGGGCGGTTTTGACGATCCTGGCCCGCGACGACAGCGCCGCCTTGAGCATTGGCCAGCGCGACAGCGCATCGCGCAACCCATCAGGCGGGGCCGGGGACCTGAGCGCCGCCAGAAAGCCCCCCAGCTCATCCAAACCCTCCGGTGCCACGCCCAGACCCGCCGCGACCCGTTGGCCGGTTCCGAAAAGGTTCGCAATAACCGGCACTTGCGAGGCTGCGCCATTTTCCAGAACGGGGTGGTCGAATTGCAGGACCGGCCCGCCGGCCTCAAGCACCCGGCGATGAACGGCAGTCATCTGATGACGCACCGAAACCGGGTCGGGAACCCGTTGAAACTGTTGGGTTTCTGCGCACCAATCGAGGAAGTGACGCAGGCTGGGATATGGGGGATAGCTACGCAAGGGGGATGCTCTGAGATGAAAACTCGGCCGCCCTTAACAGGTTTTCGAGGGACAAAATTGACGAAGGTCAATTTTCTGGACCGAACATGGGCCTAGGAAGACCTAAAACTGCATGCACCAGAGGATCTCCGCTTGTCCCAGCCTCCCCCCCCGATCCCGTCTTGCCCGGCCGCCCTGGCCAGCTTGCTCCGGGTCGCGCCGCTTGGCCCGATCTCGCTGTCGCTGACGGCCTGTTCGCGGCGCATTGCCAAGCGTCACCCGGGCCTGTTTCGCCGTCTGGGGGACTATGGCGGCAAACGGTTCATTCTTGATCCGACCGATCTGCCGATCATGCTGTGCCTGGATCCAAATAATGGCCGCCCCACCGTGCGCGTGATGCGCAAACCCTGCGCTGGCACGGCGCGCATTTCGGGCCCTCTGGCGGCGCTATTGGGGCTGGTTCACGGGGCATACGATGGCGATGCGCTGTTTTTCTCGCGCGATCTGGTGATCGAGGGCGATACCGGTGCCGCACTTGCCCTGCGCAATGCGATCGATGATGCCGAGCTTGACCTCGCGCTGGAAATCGCGGCCATGTCGGGCCCGTTCGCGCGCCCGCTCAATCAGGTTTTCGCCATGGTCGAGCGGCGAACAGGCATTTACCTGACGCGCCCGGAAGAGGCGGCAATATGGTAATGGAAATCGTTTGCCCGGCGGGCACACCGGCGGCCCTGCGCGCGGCTGTCAAAGCGGGCAGTCACACCGTTTATTGCGGTTTCAACGATGAAACCAATGCCCGCAATTTTCCCGGCCTGAATTTCGACCGCGCCGAAATGCGCGAGGGCGTGGCGTTTGCCCATGCCCATGGGGCCAAGGTCCTGGTAGCGATCAACACCTTCCCGCGCGCCGGAGATCAGGCGATCTGGCACCGCGCAATCGACGACGCGAAAGGTGCCGGGGCCGATGCCGTGATCCTGGCCGACCCGGGATTGCTGGACTATGCCGCGCGCGCGCAGCCGGGGCTGCGGTTGCATCTGTCGGTTCAGGCCGCCGCCGCGAATGCCGATATCATCAATTTCTATGCCAAGGCCTTTGGCGTCAAACGCGTGGTCCTGCCGCGGGTGCTGTCGGTGCCCGAGATTGCTGCCATCAACGCCGAGATCGAGGTCGAGACCGAGGTTTTCGTCTTTGGCGGGCTTTGCGTCATGGCCGAGGGGCGCTGTTCGCTCTCATCCTATGCCACCGGGCTTTCACCCAATATGAACGGGGTGTGCTCCCCGGCCTCCCATGTCGCCTATCAGGATGATCAGGGCGTGCTGAACGCGCGGCTCGGTGGCTACACGATCCACCGTGTCGGCAAGGGGGAGCCCGCGCCCTATCCGACGCTTTGCAAGGGGTGTTTTTCCGCCGCAGATCAGACCGGCCATCTCTTTGAGGATCCTGTCAGCCTCAATGCCGAGCAGCTGATCCCGCAATTGCAGAAGGCCGGGGTCACCGCGCTGAAGATCGAGGGGCGGCAACGCTCAAAATCCTATGTGGCGCAGGTGGTGCGCAATTTCCGCAACGCCGTTGACGCGCTTGAGGCCGGGCAGCCGATGCCCGAGGGCATGCTGGCGCGGCTTTCCGAAGGTCAGGCCATGACCACCGGTGCCTATAAGAAAACCTGGAGATAGCGGCATGGAGCTGACAATCGGGGCGAACCAGTTTTTCTGGCCCGCCGAAAAATGGAGCGCGCTTTACGACGACCTGGCAGAGGTGCCGGTCGATCGCGTCGTGTTGGGCGAGCTCGTTTGCTCCAAACGCCTGCCCTTCTATCAGGACCGGATCCCGCAGGCGGTGGCGGCGCTGACCGCAGCCGGCAAAGAGGTCGCCCTGACGAGCCTTGCCCTCATCACGCTCAAACGCGAGCGCAAACTGACCGCGGAGCTGGTCGAGATGGGGGTTACGGTCGAGATCAACGATCTGACGGGTCTTGCGCATCTGCCGGAGGGCGCGGGGTTTTGGGTGGGCCCGTTGGTCAATGTCTATAATGAGGGCACGCTGGCCTGGCTTGCGGGGTTGGGGGCAAAACGCGTCTGCCTGCCGCCGGAATTGCCGATCGCCTCGGTCGCGGTTTTGTGCCGGGCGGGGGCCGATCTGGGCGTGGAAATCGAGGTTTGGGGGCATGGGCGGTTGCCGCTGGCCATTTCCGGGCGCTGCTATCACGCGCGGCTGCACAAGCGCGGCAAGGATAATTGCCAGTTCGCCTGCGAGGATGATCCCGATGGGCTGGAGGTACGCACGCTGGACGATCAGCCCTTCATGGCGATGAACGGGGTGCAGACCCTGTCAGACAGCTATGCCTGCGTCGATCATCAGATTGAAAAGCTGGCTGAGGCGGGGGTATCGGGCTTGCGCCTGTCGCCGCAATCGCAGGGTTTTGCCCGGATCTGCCAAAGCTATCGCGACCGGCTGGATGGCAGGATCGCCATCGGCGCGATCGCCCGCGAGGCGCTGCGCATCGCGCCCGAGACGCGCTTGAGCGACGGGTTTCTGACCGGCGAAAGCGGCGTGTCCTGGTCCGGGGGCCCGGCCGCGTCATGAGCCACGCCGCGCGCCGATCCCTTGATTTCAGCGCGTTTTGGCACGCCCCCTACCGGCCACTTTTTCTTGCCGCCTTTCTTTGGGCGCTCGTTTCGCTTGCCTGGTGGCCCTTGGGGGTCCGGCTGGGCCTGCCTGCGCCCGGTCTGGCCCCGGCGGTTTTGTGGCATGTCCATGAATTGATCTTTGGTTTTGCGGGGGCGGCGGTTGGCGGCTATCTGTTGACCGCGCTGCCGGGCTGGACCGGGCGGGAACCGTTGCGTGGCCGGGGGTTGCAGGTGCTGTTGCTGGCCTGGGCCCTGGCGCGGGTCGCGACGGCGGTGGCGATGGCGCTGCCGCCTGTGGTGCCGATTGTGCTTAACGCGGCCTATTTCCTCGGGCTGGCGGCGATCATCGGGTATCAGGTGATCGCCGCGCGGGCCTATCGCAAGCTGGGGTTTGTCGGCGCGGTTGTGATGCTGGGGCTAGTGGAAGCTCTGTTTTTGAACGAGGCGCTGGCGGGCCGTGTCCTGACCGGTCTTCACCTGGCCCAAACGCTTTTGATCGGCTTTGCCCTGCTGATGACGGGCGTCGCGGCATGGGCGATCCCCGCCTTTACCCGCAACTGGCTGCTTCAATCGGGCTATGGCGGGCCGGAGGTGCGCGACATGGGCCCGGCCCGGGCGGCGGCGCAGGCATTGTTGGGGCTGGGGCTGGTGCTGAGGCTCGCGGGATATGGCGATGCATCCTCGGCCACATTGATTGCGGCCGCCCTGGCGATGCTTTGGACGATGTCGGGCTGGCAGAGCCGGGCGGCGCTGTCCAATCCGCTGTTGGCGGCGCTGCATCTGGCCTATCTATGGGTGCCCATCGGCATCCTGTTGCTGGGGGTCATCGGGCTGGGGCTGGTGGCCTATCCGGTGGGCGATGCCATTCACACCATTACCATCGGCGCGATGGCAGGGCTGATCATGGCTATTGCCGGGCGGGCGGCTGCACATCGGGCAAGCGGCGATATGCGCGCCGGGCGCGGGTTTACCTTGGGCGTTCTGGCCATCTGGATCACAACATGGCTGCGGCTTTCGGCACCGCTTTTCCCCGGACGATCGGGCGACATCCATGTTGCGGCGGCGCTTTTGTGGGATCTGGGGTGGGTCGTCTTTATCATCGGGTTCATTCCCGCCCTGACCGGGCCCGTGCAAAGGCCCGTCCTGAGCGGGCGCAAGCACATGCGCCCGCCACCAACAGAGAATAATAGCTAAGGGGACGGCATGAGACTTGCATATGTCAGATCAAATCGGCGCGGCGAAACCGACCGCCTGTTATCGGAACTTGCCGAGGCGCTGCAGGCCGAGGGTGTGGCCCTTTCCGGTGTCGTCAAGGATCAGGATTACGCAAGCCGGCACGCCAATGGCTGCGACATGAAACTGCGGGTGCTACCGGGCGGTCCGGTGATCAAGATCACGCAGGATCTGGGCGATGGCTCGGATGCGTGCAGGTTGGATGCCACCGCGCTTACAAGCGCCGTTTCACAGGTCGAGGCGGATCCGATGGCGCGCACGGAGTTGTTCATTCTCAATAAATACGGGCCCGAGGAACGTGCCGGGCGCGGCTTTTGCGCCGCCATGGCCGCCGCGCTGGAACGCGGCATTCCGGTTATTGTCGGTGTCGGCGGTGCCAGCGAGCCTGATTTCCTGCGCTTTGCCGGCGGGCTGGCCGAGGCGCTGCCCGATGATATGGAGCAGTTGAAAGCCTGGTGTTGCGGCGCAATGTTGATCGCCAAGCACGCGCCTTGGACCGAGGCCTCCACTGCGTGGTAACGGGGCGCGGGGCCGCTATCCTGCCCCTTTGGGGGCAGGATGCGCACCCGATTTATAGGGCGTCCAATCCTCGATTTCGGGGTAAAACTGCTTGCGCCAGGCGCGCACCCGCGGGTTGAAGATGCGTCGCCAGAGCGGCGGGATCATCGCCAGCGCGGTCATCGGCGGATACCCGGTGGGCAGGAGCGGCACCTCGGTCTCGTCATAGATCTGCAACAGCGGAAAGCGGCGCATGGGATGGACGTGGTGATCGGCGTGGCGTTGCAGGTTGATCAGCATCAGCCCCGAGACATGATGCGCCGAATCCCAGGAATGATGCGGCATCACCCGTTCGTATTTGCCATCGCCCAGATATTTCCGTGTCAGCCCGTAATGTTCGACGTAATTCGTCAGCTCAAGCTGCCAGATCGCGACAAACGCCTGAAAGACAAAAAGCCCAACACCGACCCAGCCCCCGATCAGATAGGCCAGCGCCAGAAACGCGGCCTGCAGGCTCAAGTATTTCCAGATCGGATTGCTGAAATGCCGGGGCCCATGCCCTTTGCGCGCCAGCATGGCCGCCTCGGCGCGCCAGGCAGAGCCGAACCCGGTCAGCAATATGCGCGCAAAGGCACGGTGAAAGCCCTCATTGTAGCGCGCGGTGACGGTGTCACGCGGGGTGCCGACATGGGGGTGATGTACCAGCAGATGCTCGGTCCGGAAATGCCCGTAGAGCACCAGGGCCATCAGCAAATCGCCCAGGTTACGCTCCAACCGGCCGGATTTGTGAAATAATTCATGGGCATAGACGATACCGACCGTGCCGGTGGTCACCCCGATCCCGAACATGATCCCCAGGGTTTCCAGGGTGGAATACTGCCCCGTTTGCGTGACGTAATAGAGCGTGCCAAAAACCAGCAGGGCCTGGATCGGGAACCAGATGACCGTCAGGGCGCGAAACCAGAAGAGGGCGTCCTCGGGCGTGTCAGGATCAGGATTTCGCAGGTCTTTGCCCAGGATCATGTCAAGAAGCGGCATCAGAACCCAGCCATAGATCGGGATCAGCCAGATCGTCCAACCCGCCTGCAACACGGCAAACGCGATGAGCGGCACGAAAGTCAGGGTCATCCAATAGGGCCAGGCCACCAGCCGGCCACGGTCGAAATCTGGGTGTGCTGCGGAACTCATGCCGGCGCGTCCTTTTTGTTGTCCTGACTGCGCGGGGTCAGGCGCAGATAGATGCCGTCGGCGGTGCGCACGGTCAGGTGGGCAACCGGTTGCGGCGTGTGACCCTCGACCAGATCGAAACGATAGGCACGGATCAGCATCGACAAGAGAAGCGGCCCCTCGGCCATCGCAAAGGCCGATCCGGGGCAGACCCGGGGACCGGCCGAGAACGGAATATAGGCGCTGCGCAGGCAGGTTTTTCCGTTCGGCGTGTCGAAACGGGCGGGGTCAAATTCATCGGGTCTGTCCCACAACCTTTCATGGCGGTGCAGATGCCAGGGGCTGAGGATCACCTGCGAGCCCTTGCGGATCTTGCGATCTCGAAAGATCTCGGCCCGCGCAGCCTCGCGCACGAACATCGGGACCGGCGGGTAAAGCCGCATCGCCTCACGAAACACGGCCCGTGATTTGCGCAGCTTTGACACGGTCGAAAAATAGATCTTTTCAGGCTCGAAAGCGGTGGTCGCCTCGCTGGCCACCGCCTCCTGCCACGCAGGGTTGCGCGCCAGCAGATAAAGCGACCAGGCCAGCGCCGCGGCCGAGGTTTCATGCCCGGCCAGAAAGAAAATGGCCACCTGATCGACCATTTCGCCCGGCTCAAAGATCTTGCCTGTTTCAGGGTCCGGGGTTGTCATGATCTTGGTTGCCAGATCGTCGGGGGCGGTGCCTGCCGAGATTTCGCCCGCGCGCCGCGCGGTCAATTGCCAGATCAGGCCGCGGATCGTGCGGGCCGTCCGGCGCGTCTTGCGCGAATGAAACCGCGGAAACCAGCGCGGCATCGGCAGGACGGCCGCGATATTGGCGACCGGCTGCGAGGCCTGATGGGCCCGGAACGCCTCGAATGCGGCCTGCGCGATGTCGCTCTCGATCGGGACCGAAAAAAGCGTGCGGAAAATCACATCCATGGCGACATGGCTGGTCTGCGCCTCGATCTCGACCGGCGCGCCATCTGCCAGCGGTTGCAGACGTTCAACCAGCGCAACGCCGCTGTCCCACATCGCGGGAAAGATCGTGCGCAGGCGTCCGCCCTCAAAGGCCGGGTCGATGATCCGGCGTTGCCGGGCCCAGAGCTCTCCGTTCGAGATAAAGATCGACTCTCCCAAAAGCGGTTTCAGCCCGACGCGCATACGCTCGGATTTTGGAAAATCCTTTGCGCGCCCTTTCAGAACAAGATCGACCAGGGCCGGGTCATTGCACAGGTAGGATCGGAAAAACGGGGTGCGCATCTCGGCCATCCAGGCGCGGTAAAGATGCGCCGGCTGCGCCGAGAGGATGTCTTTCCTGAACTGGCGGATATAGCCCAAGAGCGAGACCCCGCCCTGCCGCGAGGCGGGTTTCGGCGGGATGTCATGAGGCGCGACGGGGCATTGGTTGGGCAAGGGCTGCGGCTTTCGGGGCGAGGTCAGCAAACCACCGATCGTCGTGACCGCGACACCGGACGTCATTGAGCAGAGTCAAATTTTGCACGAACGGATTGTTTCCTTTGCTCAAACCTGGGCTATATGATCTGTTACGAAGGGTCACAGTCGACCGAACCGTGCTAAGACGCTAATCAGGCGCGGTGCCGACAGATATGAACAGAACCCATCCGAGGGCGGATATGTCTCAGACCAAGACCCAGCAGCACCCTTGTGGCAATTGTGCGCGCTTTACGGGCAGTATCTGGCAGCCGATTGGACCCTCATCGGTGTCGGTCCTAGCGCGCGGGTTCACGCGCCGGGCCTTGCTTCAGGGCCAGGCGCTGTTTCACCAGGAAGAGGAAAACCGGGGCGTTTTCTGTGTATCGCGCGGGTTGATCGTCTTGCGCGCCCATCATGAGGACGGCCGGTCGACCCTGTTGCGGCTGGCCTATCCCGGCGACATCATCGGTTATCGCTCCTTTCTGGAGGGCCGCCCGCACCGCACCGAAGCGCGCGCTTTGCTGCCGTCGCGTGTCTGCACCGTCGCGACGCGCGATGCGCAGCAAATCATCGGTGCAAACCCGGGCGTCATGGCGCGCCTGACCTCACAATGCATCCTGGAGATCGATCGCAATCACGACCGCATCATTGCCGCGGCGACCATTTCCAATCAACAAAGGCTTGCCGATATCCTGACCCGTCTGATGCAGGCGCATGGTGAGGTTCGCGGCGGTTATCTGCGAATGAAACTGCCGCTGTCGCGGCGGGATCTGGCCGATCTGATCGGTGTGCAGACAGAAACCGTGTCGCGCCTGTTCAAACGCCTGCAGAAAGAGGACCGGTTTCGCGTCTCGGGGCGCGAGATCGAGATGCCCTTGCCGGTCGAAGACCGTCGCGCTGCCGCCGGGCCCAAATAAGAGGTCGCTCAGCCGCGCAATTTGCTGTTCTCGGGGTCATAGACATGCGGCGCATGGCGGATGGCGGCGCGCAGATCACCGAAGGCCTGCACACTGCATGTCCCTCCCATGGCCAGCGCGCCACGTTCCACATAGCCAAGCGCCAAAAGCTTGCCCGTCCGGTAGCCCATTGAAACGGATGTCAGATAGCCGATCACCGCGCCATCCTTGATGATCGGATCCGAGGCCAACGGCTCGGGCCCCGGATCGGTGATCTCCAAGCCGATAAATTGCCATGCAGGCGCTGTTTCACTCTGCTGCACCACCGCGTCCCGGCCGATGAAGGGCCCCTTGGTCAGGTTGGCGAATTGCGACAGGCCAGCATCAAAGAGCGTGTATTCGGTGCCGAAATCCGCGCCCCAGCCGTGATATCCCTTTTCGATCCGCATCGCGTTCAGAGCATATGAGCCGAAATTACAGATGCCGTGGTCGGGGCCCGCTTGCCAGATCGCGTGGTAGAGCGCGGCCAGATCCTTTGATGCGACGTGCAATTCCCATCCCAATTCGCCGACATAGCTGAGCCGCAGCGCCGTCACAGGGATACCGGCAATCTCGATGTCAGTCACCGACATCCAGGGCGCGTTCAGATCGGCAGAGGTCAACCGGCGCAAAAGCGCGCGGGAGTGTGGCCCCATCACCAAAAGCGCGGCGTCATGGTCATAGCCTTTGGTCAGCGTCGCATCCGCCGCGCCGATCCCGGCCGAGATCCAGTCAAAGTCGCGATCTGCGGCCAGGGTCGGGCCGCAAAGCAGGAACCGATCCTCGGCCAGCCGCGCGATCGTCGCCTCCGACCAGATGCGACCCTCGGGCGTCAACATGTAAGACAGGCGCACCCGGCCCAACGTCGGAAGCGACCCGCAGATCACGCGGGCAAGGGCGGCGGCGGCCTCGGGCCCGTGCAGGACGAATTTCGTGAACCCGCCATGATCCATCACGCCGACCGCATCGCGCACGGTTTCGCATTCGATACGCACGGCGTCCTGCCAGGGCTCATGGCCAAAGCTGAGCGCGTCGGCATCCCTTGCCCCATCGCGCTGGAACCAAAAGGCGCGTTCCCAGCCGCCGATCTGGCCCATCACGGCCCCCTGATCCTGCAAATGATCATAGAGCGGCGTCTGCTGCACGGGCCGCCCGGATTGCAGGATGCGATGCGGATAGGGGATCGCGTATTGCAGATCGTAGTGTTGCGATGCGCGGGCGGCAGCATAATCTGGCGTCGCCCAATCGCCGAACCGGCGCGGATCCCAGGCCGAGAGATCCCATTCGGTTTCGCCCGAGGTCAGCCATTCGGCCATGGCCTTGCCGATGGCGGCGGAATGGGTGATGCCGATTTGAACGCCCGTGGCATGATAGAAATTTTGTGCCCCGCCCGCAGGCCCGACCAGCGGCATCGCATCGGGCGCGTAGGGGATCGGCCCGTTCACAAAACGCTGCGCGCCGGCTTCGGCCAAAAGCGGCACATGGGCTGCGGCGGCCTCGAACACGGCCATCATCGCGTCGATATCATCGGCAAATAGCTGGTGGTCAAAATCCTGCGGCACGCCGTCTTGCCAGACCGGGCGGCCGTCATGGGCATACGAGCCCAACAGCAACCCATTGCCTTCGCGGCGCAGGTAAAACCGGATATCGGGGTCGCGGATCAACGGAAAGAGATCGGGGTCAGCCTCCAGCTGGGGCAAGGGTGTCGTCACCATATATTGATGCTCAAGCGTCACCACAGGCAGCGACAACCTGGCCATCGCCGCGATCCTTGCACCGTTTGACCCGGCGGCATTGATCACGGTGCCCGCAACCAGCGGGCCGCCCGATGTCTCGACCTCCCAGTCGCCCGATGGGCGTTGGGCCAGCCCGGTCACCGCCGTAAACCGTCTGACCTCCGCACCCTTGGCGCGGGCGTGCCTGGCCAGCGCCTGGGTCAGCTGGCTGGGGTCGATATCGCCCTCATAGGGGTCCAGAATGCCGCCAAGAACGGTCTCATCGGCGCGCCAATAGGGGTGCATGCGCTCGATCTCGCAGGGCGAGAGCATCGAGAGGTCAAACCCGGCGGCGCGGGACACACCGCAGAGATGCTGAAAAAGTTGCATGCGTTCGGGCGTATGCGCGGGCCAGATCGCGGATGTGTGACGATAGGTGATCGGCGCGGCGGGGTTCTTGGCAAGTTCCTTGTACAAGCCCCAGGCATAGTTTCCCGCCCGCATCCCCAGCCACGAATTCGCATAGGTCGGGATATTGCCGGCGGCATGCCATGTGGACCCGGCCGTAAGCTCGTTCTTTTCAAGCAAAACCGTATCGGTGATGCCCGCCTCGGCCAGATGATAGAGGATCGCGGCCCCGACAGCGCCGCCGCCGATCACCACAACCTCAGCGTGGCGACGCATCTAGTGTGTCTCCAGCAGCGTGCCAAACCCCGGCACCGGATCGGTGATGGCGACCTGGCGTAGCGCCTGCCAATAGACCGCCGCATTGCAGGCCACGATGGGTTTGCCATGGCTCTGCTCAAGCTCTGCGATCATCGCCACGACAGGCAATGCCGTGCCGACCTGAAGAATGACATCGCACCCCGTTGCCGCGATCTGGGCAAAGACATCGCGAATATCACTGAGCGGCGTCTCGCAAATCTGGGGCAGTGATGGGGCTTCGGTCCCCTTGATCGCGGTCACCTCGAACCCGGCCGCTTCGGTATTTGCCTTTACCACGGCATCAATCTCGGCGTTGAACGGGGTGACGATGCCCACCCGCGCCGCGCCCAAGGCCCGCAAGGCGTCGTAATTGGCAGATGACGCCCCCAGAACGGGAATGCCGAGCTGTCTGGAGATCTGGGTGCAGCGGGCCGTCAGCTTGACCGGGCCGCCGGGGCCTGCATCGGTGGTCAGGCCCACGGCAATCGCGCTTGGGTGGCAATCCATCAATTTGGCGGCCTCGTCGGGCAGGTCATCCGATATGGAATCGCCACCCAGGCGAAACCGTTGCATTTGATTGGTCACGCCTTGCGGGCGCAAAAGCTCCAGCTCCGGCTGAACGACCGTGTTCATCGCGGGCGTCATGACGCCGATAATGGCGCGCGGGGCGAGTGTATCAGCCATCAACTGTCTCCTTCAGGAACTGGTTCAGCCCGGTCATGCCACCGATATAGATCGTGTCGCCGACCAGCCTGTCGAGCTCAATCGCGACATCGGGCGCGCAATCAAACCGGCTCTCCCAGATCCCCAATGTCTGCCCGGATTGGGTGATTGGCAGAAAGCGGTGGGTCGAGACATATCCGGTGACCGGCAGCGGGCTTTCGATAATGTCGTAAGTGTAGAACCGTTCGGCATCCGAATGCGCCAAGAGGGTTTCGCGAAACACCGTTCCATCGGGGATGTGCAGGGTACGGATGGTGCCGGTGGCCGTCGGCGCGCCGGTGTCCAACAGCGCCTTCACAACGCCCGGGTTCCAATTGGCGACACCGTCAAAATCGCGCACCGCGTCCCAGACACGCTCAATTTCTGCGTCGATAATCATGCTGCGGAAAACGTGCATCTCTGCTCCTTTCATGTCGCAAGTCGAATGGGAAATCTGGCGCGAATTTGCGCTTCGGCCTCGGCGCTCAGATGTGCGGCGGGCGGGGCCGCCAGGATCTCGGCCACGCGGACCTGGGCACGGTCCCAGATCGAGGGCCCGCCCGCTTCGATCCAATCATCGACCCCCAACCGGTTGGCCAGCGCGGGATAGAAATAATCCGATTTCATACGGGCAAGCGTCTCGCTCTCGCCCAGGTAATGGCCGTCCTGCGTGACCACCCGTTCGACCGCCTCCAGATCAAGCGTGGCCCGCGATACCTCGATGCCCCTGACGGATCTCAGGATCGCGCCGCACATGTCATCATCGATGACCATCGCCTCGGGGCTTGCCACCATGATCGACCCCAGCATGCCGACAGAGAGGTTGATCATGTCAGCCCCGCCATGCGCGGCCATGGCAACGGTATAGCCTTTCTCATAGCCGGCCTGTGCATCCGCCAGATTGGAATCGGTCATGCCCGCCGACACCGTCGAAGGCAGCCCGATATGGGCCAGCAGTTGAGCTGCCGCCGCGTTCGCAATCGCCGCCTCGCCGCCGCCACCGGTCATCGCGCCGGTGCGCAGGTCAGAGATAAAGGGCATCAGCGCGTAGATGCAGCGCGCGCCCTCTTGGATCCCATCAACCACCATCAGCCCGGCCAAGCATTCGGCCAGGCCTTGCGCAAGCGCGCCTGCCAGGGTGACGGGGCTTGTCGCACCGGCTTGACCGGCCGAACAGATCTGCGGGATCATCCCCGCGCCCACGGCCTGTTCGAGCATTTCGATGCCCTCTGCGGCATAGGTCAGCGGCGGCACCACATGCACGATCACCGCCATGCAAAACGGTCGATCCCGAAACGCGCCCGCCCGGCCAAGCGCGGTATCAAAAAGGTCGACAACCGGGGCGATATGGCCGGGGGCACCAAAGCTGATGCCGATGGGTTTGGAGGTGGCTTTCATAGAGGCAAAGGCCGTGTTGATATCCAACTCGAACGGGTCGTGGACATCGCGTGCCACTACGGGGCGCACGCCGTAATGGATGTTTGATGATGCCTCCAACACCCGCATCAGATCATAAAGATCGCTCAGATGGCTGTCGCGATAGGCCCCGGTCCTGGCGTCCAGGACCCGCACCGCAGCCCCGCCCGTGCCGATATGGACACGCGCCCCCCCGATGCGCAGATCCCGGTCGGGCGTGAACCCCGGCAAATCCAGATGCGTCGGAGCGCGCGCCAATGCGGCCCTGACCATTTCAGCGGGAAAGCACAACCGGCCATCATGGCGGTGCACGGCCCCCCGCGCCAGGGCGCGCCCGGTCGCCATGTCCGGTAATCCCGACATGCCAACGCTCGACAGGATGTCAAACGCGTGCGCAACGATCATCGCAAGATCGGCATCCGAAAGCGGCCGCAGGTTTCCACCTATGCCAAGCGCTGCCACCGCCTGCCCGTCGGGGGCATGTGCTCTTTGCTGCCGTTTGCCAGCGCGTCTTGCCATCGGGCCCCCTTTCGCGTGGCTACTAGAGCGCAAATTTTCCGCGTTGAGAATTCCTTAAAATGACCCCGGTGGTAGATTTTTTCCAAGGCGGCGCAGAGTTACCTGCCGCAGGTCGCCCGGTCGCTGGCCCCGCCGGTGCCGCATCCGCCTTTATGTGAGGGGCGCGGGTCGATCGGGCAGGTCCGGGATCAGGGCGCGCTGACCCCCGCGGGGACAGCCGGAATGGCGGCACGTGACCTACGCGCCGAGCACATCGAGCACCGGGCAGTCCGGCACATCCTGCCCCGAGCATCGCGCGGCGGTTTCTTCCAGAACCTGCTCTATGCGTTGCAGATCGGCGATCTTGGCGCGAACGGTGGACAGATGCGCGCGGGTGCGGTCATGGACCTCGGCGCAGGTCTGGGTGCCGCCATCGACCAGGCTCAGGACCCCGCGCACTTCCTCCAGGTTAAAGCCGAGGTCGCGCATGCGCATCACGAAACGCAACCGCCTGACATCACCCCCGCCATAGATGCGGTAGCCTTTGGCCGTGCGCGGCGGGTGCGCCAGGATGCCGATATTCTCATAATAGCGGATCGTTTCAAGATTGCAGCCCGTCGCCTTGGCAAGATCGCTGCGTAACAGGTTTGTGAAGGATCGGGGTTCGTTCATGCCGAGATTTCCCTTGCGCCTGTATCAACTACAGACCGTAAGCAGGCAGCGTATCAAAGGCAAGAGGAGCCCGAATGCGCATGTCTATAACCGATCAACACGGGACACGCGCGTCCGAGGCCGGGCAGCGCATCGCGACCGCCGGCAGTCTGCTTGGCGCACTGGCGATGACCTCATGCTGCATCCTGCCGCTGGTATTGGTGAGTTTGGGCGTTGGCGGCGTCTGGATCGCGCAGCTGACCGCGCTCTATGCCTATAAATGGTACACATTCACATTCGCCGCCGGGTTTATCGGGTACGGCTTTTGGAAGGTGCATCGGGCCGAAGCCGGCGAATGCCGCGATGGCACGGCGTGCGCGCGCCCCGTAAATCGCCGGATCATGAAAGCCTCGCTCTGGCTGGCGGCTGCGGTCACGTCCCTGGCGATGATCTTTCCCTACGCAACCCTCTATATCCTGAGCTATTGAGAAAGGCCCGCAAATGAACCGGCTTGCATTATCCCTGGCGGCAGTTTTCATCGCAAGCGCCGCAGGCGCCGCCGAACAGCGGCTGAGCCTTGAGGTCAGCGGTCTGACCTGCCCATCCTGCCCCTATATCGCCGCCTCAGCGCTGAGGGCCGTCGGCACGGTGCAGATCGTCGAGACCGCGTATGACGTGACCACCCAGCAGGCGGTATTTGTCCTGTCCTATGATGATGCGGTGACAACGCCCGAGGCCATCGCCAATGCGACATCGGCCTATGGCTATCCGGCGCGCCTGCTTGATGCGGGGTCGGGGTCATGATGGCGGGCAAGGGCCGGATCTTGACCGGCAAGACCGAGCTGCGGCGCGGGTTGATCGGCAGCGTCATCGCAGCGATCTGCTGTTTCACGCCGCTCTTGGTGGTGCTGGTCGCGGGCGTTGGGTTGTCGGCCATCACCGGCTGGCTCGACTATGCGCTCTTTCCGATGCTCTTTGCCTCGCTGGGCGTGGTGGCGCATGCGCTGTGGCTACAGGCGGGTAGGCCGGGACGCTGCCCCAAGAACTTGATCGTGGTGCTGGTGGTGGTGCTGTCGGGCCTGCTCTTCTGGCTTGAGTTCCGCTTTGCCTTGCGCATCTCGGTGGCCGCGGCGTTGGCGGTGGCGGGTTATGCGCTGTGGCTCAGGCGTGCGGGTGCGGTGGCAGCCCTGCCTGCGGAACGCGACCGGTGATGAACGAACCAATACTGAGGAAGAACCCCATGGAAGACCAATCAGCTACTCCCGAAAACGGCCGCTATGACCTGATCGTTGTGGGCGCAGGATCAGCCGGATTCTCGGCCGCGATCACCGGGGCCGAGGCGGGCCGCCGGGTGGCGCTGATCGGGCACGGCACCATCGGCGGGACTTGTGTCAATGTCGGCTGCGTGCCCTCCAAGGCCATGATCCGCGCCGCCGCAGCGGTCCATGACGGCAAGGCCGCGGATCGGTTTCCCGGCATCGGGCCTTGCGCGCATGCGGTGAACTGGGCGGAGCTGGTCCAGGGAACCGGCGCGCTGGTCGATGAGATGCGCCAGAAGAAATATATCGACCTGCTTCCGGACTATGAAAACGTCACCTATATCGATGCGGGTCCGGCGCGGCTGATCGAAGGCGGCGTCGCGCTTGGCGGGCGCATCCTGCAGGCCGATCGGGTGATCGTTGCCACCGGGTCCCGGCCTCAGATGCCCGAAATCGCCGGTATTGATACTGTCGATCTGCTCGATTCCACCGCGCTGTTGACGCTGCCGGAGCATCCTGAAAGCGTGATTGTGATGGGCGGCGGCTATATCGGGGCCGAACTGGCGCAGATGGCAGCGCGCCTTGGGGTCGCGGTGACGCTGGTCACCCGCTCGCGGCTCTTGCCGGGGGCCGAGCCGGAGGTGTCGGACGCGCTGGCCGACGCGCTGCGTGCGGAAGGCATTCGCCTTGAAACCGATCTCTCCTATGGTGAGGTCGCGGCCAAAGCCGGTGGCGTTGCGCTTACCATTACGCGCGACGGCGGGCCGATGACGTTGACGGCCCGGCATCTGGTGGCAACCACGGGCCGCGTGGCCAATACCGATGGGCTGGGGCTGGCCGCACTTGGCATCGAAACCGATGCGCGCGGTGCCATTCCGGTTGGGGCCGACATGGCCACCACGCGCCCCGGCATCTATGCGGCAGGTGACGTCACTGACCGCGATCAGTTCGTTTATATGGCCGCTTATGGGGCCAAGGTGGCGGCGGGCAATGCGTTGGCGCTGGAGGCCATGAGCTATGACAACGCCGCCATGCCCTGGGTCGTCTTTACCGATCCGCAAGTCGCGGGTGTGGGTCTGAGCGAGGCCCAGGCGCGGGCGGCGGGCCATGAGGTCAAGACCAGCGTCATCGGGATGGACAACGTGCCCCGGGCGCTGGCGGCGCGCGACACGCGCGGGGTGATCAAGCTGGTGGCGGATGTGAAAACCGACCGGCTGCTGGGCGGCCAGATCATCGCGCCCGAGGGAGCCGACACGATCCAGACGCTGGCGATGGCGTTGAAGATGGGGATGACCACCAAGGCCCTGGGCGCGATGATCTTTCCCTATTTGACGACGGTTGAGGGGCTCAAGCTCGCTGCCCAGAGCTTCGATAAGGATGTCGCGAAGCTCAGCTGTTGCGCGGGGTAGGGCGCAGGTCCCCGGGCCCGCGATGACAGCCATGATGGATGCGCGGATCACCAACTTCGTTTGCTATGGCGGTGGCGAAATGGCCCCAGAGTGCCTGCCGTCAGTTTCGCTAGGGGGCCAGCATCAAGCCCCGGGATCAAACGCCCGGGGTCATGGGGCCGTCACCAAGGCAACGACGGCAGCCCGGTGGCGGGATGAGCCCGGCGTCCGATCTGAGCCATGTATCGTGTTTGCGCTGCCGCGATCTGAACGCGCTGAGCACGTCCTTGGATGGAAAAGGGGGCGTTGTCGGTCGCAAAGGAAAGCCCGGGAAACCAAAAGGGCCTAGCGATTTCTCGCTAAGCCCTTGAAATCTTTGGCTCCGGCGGTAGGGATCGAACTGTCTGACGTCAGCGCCTATGGGTCCAATTAGCCATATTTGATAAGAGAGTGTTTCTGGCTCATCGTGACCACTGAGGAGTGGAAGATGAGACAGACAACTGGGACGCGCAAAAGCCCCGGCGA
>Ga0316207_10001793_pt1 | contig 24557 bp, 14 predicted proteins | sample 6weekpyrite_MG_FD_204943 | JGI IMG/M metagenome (GOLD analysis project Ga0316207, IMG submission 204943) | Microbial mat bacterial communities from mineral coupon in-situ incubated in ocean water Damariscotta River, Maine, United States -... | ecosystem: Environmental > Aquatic > Marine >... | reverse complement strand
CACTCTCTGTGTTGCCAGTTTTTGAATTTTTGGGTGATGATATGAGTACATTGGGATTCAGGTCTGCTGCCGTACTGATTTTAGGATTATCTGCTGTTCCGGCAAGTATGACGGTTGCTGAAAGCGAGTTTGAGAAGTATCTGCGAGAGCAACAGCAAGAGTATCAGGAATTTAAAGATAAGCGTGATAAAGAGTTTACCAGTTTCCTGCAATCACAATGGAAAGAGCTCGATGTTTACCGCGGTGTAAAACGTGACCCGGCACCAAAGCCAAAAGTCATGCCGGTGGCGAAACCTAAGCCTAAGCCCAAACCGGTTGCTATAAAAGTGCCGCCAAGACCGGTATTCACACCCGAAACCAAACCAGAGCAAAAACCGGTTATCAAAGTTAAGCCAGAGCCCGTTATTACTCAACGGCCAGAACCGCGTACACCGCCTGCACCGGTTATTAAGCCGCAGCCAGTTGTTAAGGTGGTCCCACCAGTACCTGTTATAAAACCGGTTGTGATCAAGCCACCACCAGTCATTCCAAAAAAACCGGTTGTCAGACCGGTAGTGGTCAGCGTGCCTAAAGGTCGGGCGGCACAGATTTCTTATTTTGGTCATGATCTGAAATTTTATTATGACCCTAAACTTAAAACACGCCTGAAAGGCCGTATCAATGAAAAAGCCATCAGTAAATTCTGGGCAGATCTGAGCAAGGCTGATTACGAAGCACTGTTAACACAACTTAAAAAACAGCGAGCACCTTTGCAGTTAAATGACTGGAGTTATGCACTGCTGGTCAATGAGCTGGCAAAAAACATTTATAGCGGACAGAAAAACGAACAGTCGCTATTGACCTGGTTCCTGTTAATTAAAACAAACTATCAGGCACGGCTGGCCTACAGTAAAAATAAAGTCTTTTTGTTATTGCCAACACAACAACGCCTATACGGTGTGTCGTATTTTACCTTCTCAGGCAAGCGCTACTACGCACTGGGCATGGATGGTAATAAAGCAAAACCGGGCCGTGTCTTTACTTATGACGGTGAATATCCAGGTGCGAAGAAATCGCTGGATATGGCAGTCAGTAAAAGCCTGAATACACGCAGCAGTAAACGTAGTCGTCAGGTTGGTTTCACCTATAACAATAAACGTTATAACGTGATGGTCGGTCATGATAAAAACACCATTAACTATTTGCGTACCTATCCGCAGATGGATATCGACCAGTACTTTATGTCACACGTCAATGAAGATATTGGTAATCCGGTATTAGAGCAGCTGAAACGTATCATCAGAGGTAAATCAGAAGAAGAAGCAGTGAATATCATTCTGCTGTTTGTACAGAATGCCTTTAAATATAAAACCGATCAGGGACAGTTTGGTGAAGAAAATTACCTGTTCCCGGAAGAAACGCTATATTACCCTTATTCGGACTGTGAAGACCGTTCTGTGATTTTTGCCTGGCTGGTCAGAAGTTTAATTGGGCTGGAAGTGGTCGGGCTGGATTTCCCCGGTCATATTGCCGCAGCGGTTAAATTTAATACCAGTGTGAGTGGTGATAAGGTCAGGCATAATGGTAAGACTTATGTGGTAACAGATCCTACCTATATTAATGCAAGTGCTGGTATGACCATGCCTGAATACAAACGAGTGAAACCTAAAGTGGTGACATTCAGAGCGTTTTAAACCAACGACTGTTTAGAAAAAAAGCCTGTTAAAAACACTGTATTTGCAGATGTTGATAGCAGGCTTTTTTGTTTGTTGATAAGTAATTGGAAAGAAAAAATAGCCGGGTGAAGTTGGCATTGCATGCCTAGAAACATCCTAAAGCAGACATTAAGTTGTAATAAAATCAAAAGCTTTGACGCAAAGTCACAGAGGCGCAAAGGTTACTAAAAGGTTTTCACTGCGGCTTTGCGACAGGGTTCTATCTTTTGATTTTGGTATCCGCTCTGTACTCTTGTAGCCATAGTGATGTAAATGTTGCTAGATATTATTATTTGGCGAGTTGTAGGTTATGTCTGGCTTAATATAGCTTATGTAACTTTTGATACAGTATGCGAATGGCGGCTTACAGGCTTATGCTATAGCATATCTGTTCGTTACATTTTTCATTGGTTAGAGTCATATTATGCATTTGTTTTTCAGTCTGATTACGGCACTGCAAAACAAGGATGTCAGCGTTAATACTCATCGTTTCAGCACAACAATCCTGTCGATATTGCTGATTATTTCCGTCACAGCTTGCAGCGATGGAAATGAGTCTGCTGCACCTGAAAATTCTCAGAATGCCGTTGAGCATGCAAAAAAACATATCAAATCGAGATATGTTTGCCCGATGCACCCCAAAATTATCCGTGAAAATAAGGCCTCTTGCCCGATTTGTGGTATGGATCTGGTTGCACAAAAAATAAAAACAAAAGCACAGGCGGTAACTGTTGAACTGACGGCAGACGTGATACAGAAGTTGGGTGTAAAAACCGAGGCAGTCGAAAAAGGCCGGCTATTTAAATATATAAAAACCGTCGGTTATGTCACCTATGATGAGGCGCGGGTTAAAACGATCGAGGCGCCGGCTGATGGCTGGGTTGAAAACCTGGGTGTCAGACGCGCCGGTTTGCCAGTGCGTAAAGGTCAGCTATTGATGGAGCTTTATTCGCCTGAATTTTTGAAGGTGCAAAAAGAATTTATTAAGGCACAGAAAAAAGATAAGTCGGGCATTTTAAAAAAATATGGCCAGCGAGAGGAATCAGCGGATCTGCGAGATGAACTCAGGTATATGGGGGTGGCAGACAGTCTGGCAAATGAAATCGCACGTAAAGGTAAGACGCGTCACCGCATTCCTATCTACACTAAACAGCACGGTAATATCATCCGTCACGAAGTGCATAAACATCAGTATGTGTTGGAAGGCGATCCAATGTTTACTGTGGCCGACCTGTCCAGTGTCTGGGTGGAGGCAGATGTGTATGAACATCAGCTCGACTGGATTGAGCGTAAGCAGAGCGCAGAAGTGACGGTACAGGCATTACCCGGTAAGCGCTGGAAAGGTATTATTACTTATATCTATCCGGAACTGGATCCGCATACACGGACATTAAAAATTCGAATCCGTGTGCCAAATTATGACAGCGAATTAAAGCCAAATATGTTCGCCAAAGTTGAAATCTTTGGCGGCGCAAAACAGCAGGTGCTTAAAATTTCTCGTCAGGCATTAATCGTAACCGGTGAGCGTGAGTCGGTAATTGTTGATCAGGGCAATGGCAAGTTTAAACCGGTTGATGTTGTCAGCGGTATGAAAAGCAAAGGCATGGTCGAAATCTTATCTGGCTTAAAAGAAGGTGATCAGGTTGTGGTATCCGGTCAGTTTTTAATAGATTCAGAAGCCAACCTGCAGGCAAGCTTCGACCGTCTTTCAGCAGGAGAGTGATGGGTTAACTCATTATAGATGGTTATGCTGGAAAAAATAATACGCTGGTCAATACAGAACAGAATCCTGGTCCTGATCATCACGCTTCTGCTGAGTAGTTGGGGCTGGGTATCACTTAAGCAAATACCTTTAGATGCGATCCCGGATTTGTCGGATGTGCAGATAATCGTGCGCACTAATTTTCCCGGTCAGTCACCGGAAGTGGTCGAGAATCAGGTCACCTATCCGATTACAACCACCATGTTATCCGTACCCGGAGCACAGGCTGTTCGTGGTTATTCTTTTTTTGGTGACTCATATGTCTATATTATTTTTAAAGACGGTACGGATTTATACTGGGCCCGCAGCCGGGTATTAGAATATTTAAATCAGGTCAGCGAAAACTTACCAAAAGGCGTTAGTCCAAAACTGGGGCCGGATGCGACAGGCGTTGGCTGGGTCTATTCCTATGCGCTGGTAGACAGAACAGGACAACATGACCTGGCTGAATTACGAAGTCTGCAGGACTGGTTTATAAAATTTGAATTGCAAACGGTTCCCGGCGTTGCTGAAGTTGCAACCGTCGGCGGTATGGTTAAGCAGTACCAGATCATTGCCAATCCGGAGCAGTTAAGGGCATTTGGGGTATCACTAAATGAATTGTCAGCCGCAATAAAGGATAGTAATCAGGAAGTAGGCGGTTCGGTAATAGAGTTATCAGAAGCCGAATATATGATTCATAGTAAAGGCTATTTACAGTCGCTGGCGGATATCGAAAACATACCGGTGAAAGTGGCAAAAAATGGCAAAGCTTTGTTGATTCGTGATCTGGCAATCGTGCAGATAGGTCCGGAAATGCGCAGAGTAGTAGCGGACTTAAATGGTGAGGGAGAAGTAGCCGGCGGTATCGTGGTAATGCGATACGGTGAAAATGCATTAGCAACCATTAAAAGAGTGAAAAGTAAAATTGCGGCATTAAAACAGGGTTTGCCTGACGGCGTTGAAATTATTGAAACCTATGACCGTTCAAGTCTGATAAAAAATGCGGTTGAAAATCTGTCAGAGAAACTGCTGGAAGAGTTTATTGTTGTTGCACTGGTTTGTATTTTATTTTTATTTCATATTCGTTCTGCCTTTGTTGCCATCATCACATTACCGATTGGAATACTGATGGCGTTTATCGTCATGAGGTGGCAGGGCGTTAATGCCAATATTATGTCACTGGGCGGTATCGCCATTGCTATCGGTGCGATGATTGATGCTGCCATCGTCATGATTGAGAACATGCATAAACATTTTGAAAAGTGGCAGAAAAATAATAATGCGGAGATGTCAGTAAACGAACGCTGGCAATTGGTAACAAAAGCGTCAATAGAGGTCGGGCCTGCTTTATTCTTCTCTTTATTAATTATTACCTTAAGTTTTTTGCCGGTGTTTACTTTAGAAGCACAGGAAGGGCGATTGTTTAGCCCGCTGGCATTTACAAAAACCTATGCCATGGCAATGGCTGCTGCATTATCGGTAACGCTGATACCGGTTCTGATGGGTTATTTGATTCGCGGTGAGGTGCCGACTGAAAATAAAAACCCGTTAAACAGAGTATTGATAAGGCTTTATAAATTTAGTTTACAAAAAGTTTTATTAAAACCAGTAGTGACGATTACTTTCTCGTTGTTATTGTTATTAAGCGTTGCAATTCCATTGGGTGGCGTCAGTGCAATATCATCCGGTTTAGGTAGTGAGTTTATGCCGCCGATGAATGAAGGCGATTTAATGTACATGCCAACAACCTTGCCGGGCATATCAATCGGTAAAGCGCAGCAGTTATTACAGCAGACTGATCGGCTCATCAAAACAGTACCGGAAGTAAAAAAAGTTTTCGGAAAAATGGGCAGGGCAGATACGGCTACCGACCCTGCACCGCTGACCATGATAGAAACCATTATCCAGTTAAAAGAAAAAGACCAGTGGCGGGAAGGCATGACGCTGGAAAAACTGATAGATGAACTGGATGCCACCGTCAATTTACCGGGCTTAACCAATGCCTGGTTAATGCCGATAAAAACACGCATCGATATGCTGGCTACCGGAATCAAAACACCGGTGGGTGTGCGTATATCGGGTGAAGATCTGGCGGTGATCGACCGCATCGGCAGGCGACTTGAAAAACTATTAATGCAAATCCCCGGCACGCGTTCAGCCTATTCAGAACGCGTGAGTGGCGGGCGTTATGTGCAGATAATACCGGACAGAGAAAAAGCGGCCTTTTTAGGCGTTCGGGTTTCAGAAATTAATCATGTGATTTCCGCCGCAGTGGGTGGTATTAATGTTAGTCAGACGGTAGAGGGTGCTGAGCGATACCCGATCAATATCCGTTTTGCCAGAGAAGTGCGGGATGATACCGACAAATTAAAGCTGCTTCCGATAGTCACTTCAAGCGGTGCAGAAATTGCATTAGGCAGTGTGGCGGATATAAAAATCGTCGATGGTGCACCGATGATTAAAAGTGAAAACGCCCGTCGCAGTGGCTGGACCTTTGTTGATATCCATAACGTAGACCTGGGAAGTTATATCGAAAAAGCCCAGAAAATTGTGCAGCAAGAGTTGTATCTGCCAGCCGGTTATTCAATCAGCTGGACCGGTCAGTATGAATACATGTTAAGGGCAAAAGAAAAACTTAAAACGGTGATACCGGTTACGTTGTTAATCGTTTTGTTATTACTGTATTTAACCTTCCGCCGTTTAGGTGAGGCCTTATTAGTAATGACCACATTACCGTTTGCCGTGATCGGTGGTTTCTGGTTATTGTTTGTTCTTAATTACAATCTATCGATAGCAACCGCTGTTGGTTTTATTGCACTTTTGGGTGTGGCCGCAGAGTTCGGTGTGGTCATGCTGTTATATCTCAATGCAGCAGTGGAAGAGCGAAAAGCAGCGGGACAGTTAGAGAGCCGTGCTGATTTACAACAAGCGGTGATTCAGGGGGCGGTTTTACGGATTAGACCTAAGGCGATGACAGTAGCAGTGATAGTCGCTGGTTTATTACCGGTGATGTTCAGTGATGGTGCCGGTTCAGAAGTGATGCAGCGAATTGCTGCACCGATGATCGGTGGCATGATTTCCGCGCCGCTACTTTCTCTGTTTGTTATTCCTGTGGTGTATATGATCTGGAAAGCACGTCAGATTAAGTAGTTTCTATTGTTTTTTATAAAAAGTGATTAAGAATGTTTTGCACTTGTTTCTCGGTAAACGGCTTACGTAACCAGCCATTCGCACCTAACGATTTTAACTTGTCTTTTTTGTAGCCATCGGATTCAGTGGTGACCATAACAATTGGCGTATCTTTATAACTATCGAGGCGCCTGAGTTTAGGTACCAAACTGGTGCCGGACATATTTGGCATATTCACATCGCTCAATACCAGGTCAGCTGGGGTTGCGCGGGCTATCGCCATGGCGGCATCACCATCTTCTGCCGTAAGCACGGTATGTCCCTGATCCTCTAGAATTTGTTTAAGCAAACGGCGCATAACCAGTGCGTCATCAACACAAAGAATTGTAGCCATGGGGTATCCTTGAATTTCATTAGTCTTTTCATATATTAGTATATACATTCATTAATTCACTATTACTGATATAAATAGATGTAAAAAACCTGTAAATAAATGTGAACGTGTTAGTGGATAGCGTTCTCTATAAAAACAGGTGCAAAACATAAAAGGCATCATGGGCATTAAATCCTCGGCATAGGAATACCGAGCTACGACTGCTTCAGGATGATTGAGCTGATGAGAATGTATGAGTAATTTTGAATTGTTAGTCTGTGCAGGATAAATCTAACTTTTGATAGATAAAAAAAGGGAGCATATTGCTCCCTTTCGTTGCTTTTTATTGTGGATAACTTATCCAGTTACAACAACATTGGTGCGAGCCGTACCATGAACATTACCGGTTACCCAGTCAACAATATCGAATTCAACAACATAGTCTCCAGGCTGTGTTGGTTCAAGGATCATGTCATAACGTTCACCTGAAATGGCTTTGAACTCAGTCATTGCGACAGGGTTCGGTAATTCACGACCGTCCGAGATATAGCACTTGGCATTGAGTTCGGCAGGAATGCGAATGTTTTGTGGGTGGTAGCCGGCGCAAACATAACGTGCCAGTAATTTCTGGCCAACTGACATCTGACCTGAAATAGGTGGCAGGTTCATAGCTGACGTCCCGCTTGCATCCACACCGGTGATAATGAAATAGTCCGGGTTCAGTACGTTAAGACCAACATCTGCACCACAGGTGCCCGCATCCCATGCCAGGTTATGCCAGCTTGAATCGATTTCATCAACGACCCAGAATGCTTCTGAGTCATAGGTTGCTTTACCAGAAACCAGTGTGCCCGGACCTTCTGGTGGATCAACAATCAGTGCGCCGTACATGCCCATCTCTGCATGCAGTACGGTGTTGGTATGGCAGTGATAGAAGTAGGTGCCCGGATGCATAGGTCGCCACTGGTAGGTGTATATGCCATCAACATCCCAGGTTACGTGACCAACGCCATCAGCGTGGTCAGCAGGCTCAATACCATGATGGTGGATCGTGTGTAGCCACATCATGCCTTGTACATTCAGATTAGTGTGAACGATCTGGCCGGCGGTAATACGCATTGCAGGTGATGGAAATGGACCTGAAGCGTTCATGCCGCCGCCATCAAAACCGTCAGTGAATCCCCAAATACGAACATTGTTTCCATCGTCCATGGTCATCGAGCCGTTCATGTAGATGCCACGGTCATAAGTAACATCGGGTGTTACGATGCCAGGTGTAGCTGGCGAGTCAGGATAGACGTAGCAACCGCCACCCATTCCGCCGCCACCACCGCCGCCGCCACCACCGCCACCACCGCCACCACCGCCACCACCCATAGAGGTAGTTGTAGTTGTTGTGGTGTCTGTTGTTTGTCTTCTTTTACCCATGATTAATTCCCCCTTATTCGAAATAGATGTCGGTCATTGCACCGAACATATAAAAACCACCACCGGCTGTCTGCGACATCTCGGTGTGTAAGTGCATTGGGTACGCGCCAAGGCTTACGGGTGGGTAAGAATCAGGTGGGGTTTCGAACGGGTAAATTGCATCAATAATGCCCATGTCTTTATCAAGATACAGGCAATCTTTGCTCCAGACATCTTCACGAATTTCACCGTTTAAGCTCAACCATTCCATGTGATTGGCGTGGGCGTGAACGGATTGATCACATTTACCGGCATTGATAATACGCACTAATGTACGGTCACCAATATGGCCGTGTAATGCAGAACGTGGATCGGTAATCGCGTCTATATTAGGGTCATGCGCGCCGGGTGCGCCCGGTGGCCGACCGCCCAAACCATTCAGAGTAAAGAAACGAGGCTCGTAGTCGGTGTTAGGTGTGTTGCCATTTGCCAGCGTGTTATGCCAGACAGGATCAATGTCGTTAAAGATCCAGAAGTATTGTTGAACAAAGGTATTCTGGCTGTCGGAAACCAGCGTGTTATCACTGTCTGCAGGCATGACAGCAAAACCACCGTGTAGGCCTAATAAACGGTTGTAGGGCGCATTGCTATTATCGTAATAAAGGTAAGTGCCGGCCTGGGTTGGGGTAAAGCTGACGTTCACAGTACGCCCCGGACGAATATCGCCACTGTTTACAACGCCATCGATAACAAAGCGGTGAGTGGTTGATAGTGTATTGGTTATTGAAATGTTTATGGTATCGCCTTCTTGCGCAACAATTGACTCTCCCGGTACGTTTACAACGTTATTCGATGAGCTAAACCCTCGAAAATAAACATTGTCACCTGTAATGAGAGTCTGGTACCCGTCTGTGATGTATAGGGTTTTATTAATAGTGGCAGCGTGTGCTCTGGGAGCCCAGCTAATCAACCCGCTACCTGCAACAACCGTTGTTGCAAGTGAGGCTGAGCCGGCTTTTAAAAAGTCGCGGCGATTCATAGTAAATCCTCCAGTGTGGTGTTTGGAACACCTTTTTAAGATGAGTCACAGGCATGGCTGACAGAGAGAAGTGTCATCCATAAAGCATTCAATGCAGAGGTCATGCGGAGTAGTTCGTACTGACAATAAAAACTACGTGACTATTTTTTTTATAATTCTTTCTTGTGTATTCCAAGAATTAATAGGGGTATTTAATTATATGATTCAGGGTAAGTATGTACCTTGTGTCACATTGGGGTCATAAGATTGTTACAATTTTGTGACAGAGGGTTTTACAGGAGGTTTTGTAATTTTTCAGGCGAGACCATAGTCAATTGACCACGGGTAATTTTGAGGCAGCCCTGTTTTTCTAAGGCTTTTAAGCTGCGGCTAATGACTTCACGAGTGGTGCCAAGTTCATTAGCTAATTGCTGGTGAGTGATATTTAGTGGCTGACCATTTGATTTTGAAAAAAGCTTTTTTAGCTGATTACACAGTCTTGTATCAAGCTTGTTAAATACCATTTCACCATAGGCATGGGTTACTTCGGTAAAACTTTTAGATAGATGTGAAAAAATAAATTGTTTAAAAATTTCTGATTCGCTTACCGCCTGGTTAAAAGCTTGAGCAGAAATTTGCAAAGCATGAATTGCTTTTTCTGCCTGAATGTAAAGACAGGCAGGTTTTGTGTTAAATAAATTTTGCAGATTGGTGCTGCAAAGATCGCCGGGAAAAGTTCTGTAAATAGTAACTTCACGACCGGAGTCATCGGCTTTATAAGCGCGGGTATTGCCCTCTATTAATAATAAGAGATGATCATAAGGGCCCGGTAAAGTTTGCATAATGGTCTGCGGTGGCGCATTAAAAATCAGGCTTTTATTTAGCAGTTTTAACCAGCAGCTTTTTTCTATCTGAGCTAACTCAGGATAAAGTGAAAATAATTGCTCGCTCAGGCTAGAGATTTGTTGTTGAACCGGTACCGTATTGTTCATTTATAATATTCTTATATTGTCATGTTAATGGGTTTCCATGTCGGTCATCCATTAGTGACAATTATATTACCTATATTTGTAAGGAAATATAACGCGAAGCATTGCAGATGTGTAAATTTTTTTAATTGTAAATTTCAATGGAACCGATTGAAAAAATTTACGCATCATCTGGAAGGCTGTTGGATTAAGGCTTTTTGAAAGAGTAAGCTAAGTAAAATAGTAGTCAGTAACAATAGTCACTGATTTATGGTGCTTTTTAACTTAGGCATACGAATAAGTCGCGTTGAAGGACTCGGCATAGCAATGCCAGGCGACAAAGGAAAATACGGTTCCGATAGCGGCGTATCAATTGCGTTTATCTGTAATACTTAGATTTGAGCTTACATTGTTCAATAAAAGAGTAGAATTATTCTGATAGTTTTCGAGCTCTTCATTTAGTACGAAGCGTGTAAATCAAAGCCAGAAAATAACTCGCCACAGAGAGTCAGAGGAAAATCGAATACATGATATTGGCTTCATGTTCTGAATAAGATTTTTTATACGGATTTCTGGAATGGTCTTTGTGTTGATAATGTAAAAAGCTTTCTCTGCGTCTCTGCGTCTCTGTGCAAATTTTTTGACTTTGAGTGATGGCAGTTTAACAAACCTGAACTTCGATTATGATCTCGTCATCCTGCTGGATAGTGTTCAAAACTTTATGGCCATTAATACGACACCAGGCAGGAATATCATTTAAAACTCCCGGGTCAGTACAGGTAACAATAAGTGTGTCGCCTGTTTGTAATTCATTAACTCTGTTTTGTGTACGAATGACGGGCATCGGGCATAATAACCTTCTTGCATCTAAAGTGTGTTCACTCATACGTGCCATTCCTGTTTTACTTCGTCTGCTGATAATGGTTTAACAGTTACTTCGTAAGGTTCTTCTTTGTCACGAGTTATCGACAGGGTGACGGCATCTTCATTTTTCCCCTGACTATATCGTGCAACAATTTGTGCAGCGTACTCAAGGTCATTTTTATCGACTGGTCCGTCAATTAAACAAAGCGGGCCGGCATGGCTGACTGTTTTTATGTGAGTAAAAACTTTTGTATAACCCTGCATAAATTTGTTTTCACCTTCTTCACGACCAATGATTAATTTGAAGTAAGGTTTAGGACGAAGATGGCGGCCCACTTTTAACAACATGATGTCATCCATTTCGTAGTCGCGTTCGTTGCGTGCCTGCCACAGGTCAACCAGTTTGCTTGCATAGTTTTCATCGGTAAGAAAACAACAGCCACCGGCAGGTGATGCATAATCTTCAAAACCAAATTCTTTTGCCAGTGCCATTTGTGGTTTTCGATTACGGCCATGAAAAGCTAATAATTTTTCACGATCAACCCAGCCTTCCAGTTCCGGTTTTGTTTGCGGTAAGTTTTTTGCGCACAGCGGACGTAATAATAAATCATCAGCACCGGATTCATTGGCTACAACGGGGAGTAATTCTTTGCGCTGTGACATGGGGCGCTGACCCATAACTTCACCGGTGATGATGAAATCAAAATCGTTTTCTTCAATCCATTGTTTGGCTTTATTGACCATGAAAATTTTACAATCTAAACAGGGGTTCATATTAGCACCGTAACCGTGTTTAGGATTGATCAGTACATCTTTGTATTCTTCAACAATATCGACAATATGTAATTTAATACCCAGTTGTTCAGCCGACCATAACGCGTTATTGCGTTTAGGTTTATCCTGGTGTTTTTTACGGATGGCCGCAGTATGACCTTCAACGCAGAAACCGGTAAAAAAGTTGATGCCTTCAACGTGAATGCCCTGTTCAAGCATGACTTTGGCGGCTAATAATGAATCGAGGCCGCCTGAAATAAGGGCAGCTGCTTTGTATTGTTTACTCATAAATTCACTGGGGTTGATGTGGGACAATGGCAAGGGTATTAATTAACTGTACATTTTAATACACTTTGAACAGAAAAGTCGCTGATAACGTTCTATTAGTTATATTGACCATACAAATAACGGTAATGCATAAAAAATATGAAAACCCTTATTATTGATAGAGTAAAAGTATTTAAGCAATTAATTGCTGGTATTCTGGATGACTCATCTATTGAGCACGTATTTGCGGGCACTGGTCAGGAGGCGCTGGGTTTGCTTGAAACTGATGCGGCTTATGACTGTATCTGTCTTACCCTGTATCTGGATGATATGGATGGTTTTGAGCTGAGTAAAAAAATCCGAAAGATTCCTGTGTATAAGTATGTGCCTATTGTGCTGCTCACTTCAGAGAACAGCGCCGAAGTGATGAAACAGGCTATTAATGTCGGTATCACCGATATGTTTTCCAAAAACAAAATACATGAGCTGGTTAACTTTATTGAGCGTTTTACTCAGGTTAATCAGCCTTTGTCGGGGCAAGTCCTATATATAGAAGACCAGCAGTCTCAGCGTGAGCTGGTTACGGCCATGTTCAAGCAAAGAAATTTAGATGTTGATGCGTTTGATAGTGCTGAAGAGGCCTGGAAATCCTTCATGAAAAAACGCTACCACCTTGTTGTTACCGATATCGTGCTGGCCGGCACGGTGAGTGGCGTTTTTTTGATTAATAAGATTCGACGGCTCGACGGCCCTAAGGGTGATGCCTATCCTGGCAGTGACCGCGTTTGATGATAATTCACGCCGAATCAGCTTATATCACATGGGTATAACGGATTATGTGACCAAACCAATCATTGAAGAAGAGCTGATTGCAAGAGTGCGAAACCTGATTACTAACCAGAAAGCGCTTGAGCGTGAAATTGAATTTCGTGAGCGTTTAAACTCTGAAGACATGATTCGTCGTGGTATGAAAATGGAGGCAATGGCTAAGCTGACCGGAGGTGTCGCGCATGACTACAACAATATGCTGGGCGTTATTATGGGTTATACCGATTTACTGGCAAGACAATTGGGTGACAACCCGAAGTTGCAACGCTATGTAAGCCAGATAGAACGCGCCAGTGCAAACGGAGAGAAACTAACTCGTAAACTACTGTCGTTCACAAAAAAAGAATCGAACGAAGAAGAAACTTTAAACATCAATAAGGTCATAACCGCCACAGAACCGATGCTGGAGAAAATTTTAACATCGGCTGTTCGGCTGGAGTTGAATCTTGAAGATGATCTGTGGAATGTGCATCTTGATGCCAATGATCTGGAAAATGCGTTGTTAAATATGGGCATTAATGCAAAACATGCGATGCCTGAAAAAGGGGTATTAACCCTGGTTACAATGAATAAAAATCTGTCGCCAGCGGTGGCTGATAAGTTGGGGCTGGAAAGTGGTGATTATGTGCGTCTGTCCGTGCTGGATAATGGTAGCGGTATGGATAAAGACACGCAGTCCAGAATTTTTGATCCGTTTTATTCAACCAAAGGTGATGCTGGGACCGGTTTAGGCCTGAGTCAGGTTTATGGTTTTAGCCAGCGCTCACACGGCACTGTTAGTGTCGAATCGAAACCTGGTAAGGGCACATTATTCAATCTGTATTTTCCACGCATACATGATGTGGTCAGGCAGGATGGAGAAAAACAGGATAAAGAGGCTGAGTTAGTCGCTAAAAAAGCTTATGCCGTTTTGGTGGTGGATGATGAAGAGGCGTTGGCTGAGCTGAATGCCGAAATCATTGGAAATGCTGGTTATAAAGTCAAGATCTCTCATGATGCCGCTGAAGCATTAGCTATGCTAAAAACACAGTCATTTGATCTGGTAATGAGTGATGTGGTGATGCCTGGCATGAATGGGTATGAGCTGGCATCTATAATCAGACAGACTTACCCGGAGACAAAAATTATTATCAATAGTGGCTATGATGAAAGCATACGCTTTGATGGAACAAAAGAAGGGGTGTGCGATAAAATTCTTGAAAAACCGGTAAGCCGTGTGCGCCTTTTAGAGTGTCTGGCGTTACTGTTAAACGGATAGGGTAATTTGTTTAATATATGGTTATTTGCTAATATAGAGACTTATTCAAGTCGGTTCTGATCTGTTTTCTGCAAAACTCGCAGGGTATCTGTTGTTACAGGATTCGTATTGATACCCTTTTAATACACGGAGTTTTTCAGAATGCCGGCCTCTTTAAAGTCAGCCCATAGTCAAAACAAGTGGTTGACTAAAGTGTTCCCTTTTTTATTGTGGTGGCCAAACGTCACGGGCAAAAGCCTGCGCCTGGACTTAATGGCTGGCTTAACCGGAGCCGTCGTTGTGCTGCCGCAAGGTGTAGCCTTTGCAACAATTGCGGGTATGCCGCCGGAGTATGGCTTGTACGCAGGTATGGTGCCAGCCATCATTGCGGCATTGTGGGGCTCTTCCTGGCATCTGGTTTCCGGCCCTACTACGGCCGCTTCTGTTGTTCTGTTTTCTTCATTAAGTGTTTATGCTGAACCCGCTTCAATGGATTTTGTACTGCTGGCGTTAACCTTAACGTTCATGGTCGGGGTTATTCAGCTGATCATGGGACTGGCGCGCATGGGTGCACTGGTTAATTTTATATCGCATTCCGTTATTGTTGGTTTTACGGCCGGTGCGGCTATTCTTATTGCCAGCAAACAGTTAAAGAATTTCTTTGGTGTTGAAATGCCTCGTGGCGGGCACTTAAATGATGTGCTGGTTAATTTTTATCAGCAAATACCCAACATAAATATGTATGTCACCAGTGTTGCGCTGGTGACATTGTTGTCCGGTATTTTCATCAAGCGTTTTCTACCGAAGTTCCCGTACATGATTATTGCCATGTTAATTGGCAGTGCGCTGGCTTATATCCTTAATCAAATAGTCGGTGCTGATGTCACACAGATTGCAGTGGTTGGCGCACTGCCAGATACCCTGCCGCCATTATCATCACCGGTCTTCTCATTAGATGTGATCAAAGATCTGGCACCGGTGGCACTGGCAGTGACTTTATTTGCGTTGACTGAAGCGGTGTCTATCGGCCGCTCAATCGGCGCACGCAGTGGTCAGCGTATTGATGGTAATCAGGAATTCATCGGCCAGGGTTTATCAAATATAGCGGGTAGTTTTTTCTCTGGTTATGTTGCAACCGGTTCATTTAACCGCAGTGGCCTAAACTATCAGTCAGGTGCAAAAACGCCTCTGGCAGCGGTATTTGCTGGCAGTATGTTGGTGCTGATCGTGGTACTGGTTGCACCTTATGCTGCGTACCTGCCAAAAGCCGCTATGGCCGGTATTCTGTTTTTAGTGGCCTGGGGTTTAATCGATTTTAAAGAGCTGGGCCATATTCTGCACAGTAATCGCAGTGAAATCAGCATCATGGGTATTACCCTGCTGGGTGCGTTATTTCTTGAACTGGAGTTTGCGATCTTCGCCGGCGTTTTGCTGTCGTTAATGCTGTATTTAATGAAAGTATCTAAACCGCGAATTGTTACCCGCACACCAGACCCGCGTTTAGAAAAACATGCCTTTTCAAGCGAGCCAGGCTTGCCGCAATGTCCACAACTGCATTTTCTGCGTATTGATGGTTCATTGTTCTTTGGTTCAGCGAATCACGTACAGGATGCGTTTGCCAGAATAGAAGACAAATATCCTGAGCAAAAACATCTGGCGATTGTCGCACAAGGTATTAACTTTGCCGATATTCAGGGTGGCGAAGCGATGGTAAAAGAGGCTAAACGTCGGCACAGTGTTGGCGGAGACATGTATCTGATTCATGTGAAACAAGGGTTATGGGAGTCTCTGGAAGCCTGTGGTTGTCTGGATGAAATGGGGGCTCGCAATGTGTTCCAGTCTAAGTCGGCGGCGATCACGGCTATCTATCAAAAACTGGACAGGGAGATTTGTAAAAGCTGTGACAGGCGGATATTTAAAGAATGCCAGGAAGATCCTGAATTAAAATAAATAGTGAAAAGGCCGGTTTAACCGGCTTTTTTATGTCTGTATGAAAAATTAGAGCACATAAAGTCTGGGCTTGCTGTGTCTGTGTTACTAGTGTGTAAATTGTAAAGAGCTTGGCTATAAAAAAGGCGGTAGTGGACTATGCTTAGACAAATATAAGCATTTATTTTTGGAGTATGTTGATGCCGGTCTGTAAGTGTATTAAATCTTTAGTAATGCCACTACTGGTTGCGGTTTCTGTAGTCTCGCCCAATGTGGTGATCGCTGAGGAAAAAGCCATCAGAATGGCAATCATCTCTCTTTCTTCACCTGCAAAAATTCATAAACAGTGGCAGGGTTTTGCAAGTTATCTTTCGAAAGAGATTGGTCGGGATGTAAATATCATAGTGCCGCGCGGCTTTAAAAAGATAAAGCAGGCAGTGGAGAATAACAATGTTGATATTTTTTATGTAAATTCACATGTGTTTTATAAATTAAAGCAAAGCGATAAAGCGGTTGCTATTGCGCAGATGCAAAATCTTGATGGCATTACGGTCAGTAATAGTGTGATGTTTGTGCGCAGTGACAGTGGTGTGAATGAATTGCAGGATTTGAAGAATGAAAAAGTAGCTTTTGTCAGTCCTATGGGAGCGGGTGGCTACCTGGCGCCAAGAGCGAGTTTTTATCAGCACGGGATAAAAACAAAAACGGATACTAAAGAGCAGTTTACAAAAAACTTAAGCAGTTCAATTCATAAAGTACTGCTGGGTGATGTGAAAGCTGGCACGATGTGTGGCCTGAATTTTAAACTGATGAGTAACCGTTTGAAAGCGGGTGACTTGAAGATAATAGCAACCTCACCTGATTATCCTGAAAATGTATTTGCAGCAAGGCCGGGATTACCGGCTGAATTAAGGAACAAAATAACTGAGACAATGGTTACCATGTACAGTGATGTTGATGGTAACGAGATACTCGAAAAAATGAACACTATGAAAATTAAAAAATTTGTAAAATATAATGCTAAGAGTGAAGAGTTAACCAAATATCTGCTAGAAGCCGGCGGTTTTAATAAGAAATAATGAAGCTAGGAATACGTACACGCCTAATAGTAAGTCTGTTTGTATTAATGGCATTATCGTTTTGGCTAACAGCGGTAGTGTTGATCAAAGATGCAGATAAACGTCTTGAAAGTCACCATATTGAAATGGCTGAACATCATGTCAAAGTTCTTGCAGAAGGCAGTCTTGATGGTCTTGTTTCAGAAGACTTTGAGCTGCTCGAGCAATGGGTAAATAGTTCACTGCCAACAGAACGTTATGCGTATGCTGCACTGGTAAAACCCAATGGTCAGGTTCTGACTCATACAGACTTAAGTCTTATTGGAAACAACACATCAACTTATAAAGAGCCGGTACAATTCAAAAGGCGTACAGCTATTTATAATGAACGTCAAATTGTTGAAATAGTATACTCATCCGTGCTTGGTGATACGCATTTTGCTAATGCACATATGGCTTATTATATTGATATTGAGCATGAACAAAGTCAGCAAACTTTTTATCGTCTGATTCTGATTATGCTGGCCAGCACAATTTTAATGATGCTGGGTGTGTATTTTATAACGGATAAAGTGATAACCCCTGTTCGCCAGTTAACTAATGATGTGTCTGCATTTACATTGGCAAAAGGCGTGCGTTTTTCTCCAAGGATTTTTAATCGTAAAGATGAGATTGGTGAGCTTGCTCATAGTTTTGATCAGATGTCATACCGGCTGATTAAATCCTTTAAAGAGATTAATCAGGCTCATGATGAAGCCTTGCATTCAAAGGAAGAAGCGGAGGCTGCCAATCTGGCGAAGAGTGAGTTTCTTACCAATATTTCACATGAACTCCGCACACCCATGCATGCGATTTTAGGCTGCAGTGATCTTGCGTTAGATAAAGCTGATTCAAAAGAAAAAGTTGAGCAATATGTCGGACTGATAAAAAATTCCGGCGAGCGTTTAATGAAGCTAATTGATAATTTACTGGATGTTTCAAAACTTGAAACCGGTAAGTACGTGCTGGATATCGAAGAAGGCAGTTTACTGGCTGTGTTTGAAAAATGTCGCGACGAGAATCAAAGCTTGCTGGAAGAAAAGGAACTGACTGTGCAGGTGGATAATCAGCCTGTATCCATATTTATGTTCGATCAGGCTGCAATAGAGCGAGTGTTAAGCAACTTATTAATTAATGCAATCAGGTATAGCAAACAACGCACTGACATAGTGGTCAGCATAATGGAAGGGCGCCAGCCTGACGGGAGTCTTGTTCAGCATTTTAAAATAAAGAATGAAGGCGCGATAATTCCACAGGATGAATTGTCGAAGGTGTTTGAGGCTTTTGTGCAGAGCAGCGCAACAAAAGACGGTTCCGGTGGAACAGGTTTAGGGCTGAGCATTAGTAAAAAAATCGTTGAAAAACATGGCGGCAAAATCTGGGCAGAAAACTTGCCAGATGAAAAGGGTGTGGTGTTTCATATGACATTGCCTGAAGAATAAGGTGGATGTGTTATTAGGCGGACATGCTCAGGTGAAAAAAGAACAGGTGTTGTGGTCCCGGTTGGTGGTTTGATTTGTTTTTATGGTTGCAGTGCGGACTATATTCCCCTTCAAATTAGCAGTGATTTAGTATATAATTCTGCGCTTATTTTCCCTCAGAATATCCAGTAAAAGCGCCGTCTAATAAGTGTTTCGGGCGGTACACCTGATTTTTCCGACGAGTTTTGGAGGCCATTGTGGCAAATTTTTTAGAGTCTAAAGAGAATGTGAAGCGCTTAATTGCCCTTAGTATTTTCACAGCTTTAGGAGCATACCTGACAACAGTTGTTCCTACTATTGAAATAGCGTGGGTTAGTGCTGTCCTACTTTTAACCATATTCTTGTTTGCATTTGAAATCGTTGATGTTGATGTGGCAGCGATCACGGTCATGGTTCTTCTGGGTTTAACCACATTATTGGCACCCTTTATGGGGCTGGAAAAAGGCCTGGTTGATACAGGTGTGCTGTTTAATGGATTTGCCAGTAACGCAGTAATGTCGATTGTTGCGGTTATGATCATCGGTGCGGGTTTAGATAAAACCGGTCTGATGACTAAAGTAGCGGCGTTTATTTTGAAAGTTGGTGGTACGACAGAAGGTCGCATCATTCCAATCATCTCAGCAACCGTTGGTTTCATTTCATCATTTATGCAGAACGTAGGTGCCGCGGCGTTATTCCTGCCGGTAGTATCACGTATATCTGCCCGATCGGGTCTGCCAATGTCGCGTCTGTTAATGCCGATGGGCTTTACAGCAATCCTCGGTGGCACCATGACCATGGTTGGATCAAGCCCTTTAATTCTCTTGAATGACCTGATCCTGACTTCAAATACGGCTCTGCCTGCTGATCAGCAGATGGAAACATGGTCTTTATTCTCAGTAACACCGGTTGGTGTTGTGATGGTAACTGTTGGTATTTTGTACTTTGTAATCGCCGGCCGTTTTGTATTGCCAGTGGTTAAAACTGAAGGTACTGAAGCGGGTGATACGCTAGACTACTTCAAAGACACCTATGGTGTTGAATATGAAATGCATGAAATCAAAGTAACCGACGGTAGCCCGTTACTGGGTGAAAACCTGATGGAACTTGAGCGTGCACATAAAATACGTGTGGTTTCTATTTGTGATGGTGGTCGTGAGCCAATCATGCCGCACCGTGATACAGCATTGGAAGTTGGTCAGACTTTAGGTTTTGTAGCGGACAGCAGTGCTGCAAAAGCCATGGCTGAGGCGGTGGGTTCAAGTATTGCTGATGAACTGGTTGTCTTTAAAGACCTGCTGGATCCGTCAAAAAGTGGTATTGCAGAAGTTGTTATTGCACCGGGTTCACACTTAATTGGTAAGTCTGCAGTTGATGTCTGGATGCGTAAAACTTACGGTCTTGCAATCATGGCTATCCATCGTGGTGGCGAAACTATCCGTGAAGGTGCCGGTGTTCGTGATTTAGCGTTTCAGGCAGGTGATACATTAGTTTGTCACACTAACTGGGATGCCTTAGCGCGCATTGAAAAAGACACGAAGAACTTTGTAGTGGTAACTACTGAGTACCCACATGAAGAAAGCCGTCCACATAAACTGGGCTTTGCTTTATTCTTCTTTGCGGTTGCATTGTTCATGGTGCTGTTTACTGACCTGCGTTTATCGGTTGCATTATTAACGGGTGCGGTTGGTATGATCTTATCAGGTGTATTAAGCATTGATGAAGCATACGAAGCGGTGAGCTGGAAGACCGTGTTCTTACTGGCGAGTTTAATTCCGTTAGGTTTCGCGGTTGAGTCAACCGGTACCGCTAAGTGGATTGCTGATCAGACATTAATCTTAATGGACGGCGCGCCGATCTGGGTCATCCAGTTAGCGATTGCAATACTGGCAACCTTCTTCACGCTGGTTATGTCGAATGTGGGTGCAACAGTACTTCTGGTGCCACTGGCTGTTAATATTGCAATTGGTGCAGGCGCAAACCCTGCGTTGTTTGCACTGACAGTAGCACTGGCAACATCAAACTCATTCCTGATTCCAACCCATCAGGTAAATGCACTGATCATGGGTCCTGGTGGATACCGTGTGCCGGACTTTATGAAGGCAGGTGGTATCATGACGATACTGTTCCTGATCGTGTTAATGGTAACTTTAAATCTGTTTTTCTAAAACGATTTAGCCATTATGAAAACGGGGCTTAATGCCCCGTTTTTTTTGGTTTTAAATAAAACTTTTGAATAGAAACTTAAAGTCACTAATGATGAAAGTCATTAGTGACTTTTTTATGTCCGAAGACAAAGTAATACGAATGACTTAATAAGAAATTAATAAAAGACTATACAAAATATGAAGTTGAACACACTTTATATGATTTAACTTTGCTATCTTTAAGCGGTGTTGTGAAAAATCACCGATAAAGAGATAAGGTATTGATAATGGCTGAGATGTTGAAGGGTGTGAAAGCAGGGGTGTGGCTGGTGCTAGTTCTTGCCATGGTTGGTTGTTCAGGGCAGTCTGTTAAGCATGACTATGCCAAGATGAGTTCAGCTGAAGTCATGGCAAAGTCCCATATCACACCAAGTGATTCAGAAAAATTATTATTACGTCAGTACCTTATTGATCATTACCCTGAGACTGCTGAAGGGATGTATGCAAAAGCCTATATGGCGTATAAAAATGGTAACAGTGATCTCGAAAAAGAACTGGCAGGCAAGATGTTAGTACTATATCCGGATAATGCTGATATAAATCATTATCAGATATTCATGGGCGATCTTGATGATCAGTTAAAGGCGGTGAGAAAAGGTGTTGCTAAGCATTCAGAATTTCTGAGCCATAATTTCGTTATAGCGCTGGCTGATAAATATATAGAAAATACTAAAACACTGAAGATAAAAGACTTTATAAAAGAAATCGATGAGCTAGAAGAAAAACTGGGTCATGATGTGTATGTGTTTGATTATGTGAGGGGCATGGTTGAGCGCAGCATTAATAAAGATAATGGAAAAGCAGTGGCATATTATGCCTCAGCATTAGAGAAAAAAGGCGCGTGGAGAAGGGTCTCTTTGTGGAAGGATTATTTCAAATATAAATACACTGAGCTGTATAAAGAAAAAGAAAAGAAAGCATATATTACCGAGATAAATAAATCGGTTGAAAAAGTGCAGAAGGCGAAGCTGAGTCAGCTGGAAAAAAGTGTCATCAGTCATGAATTATATAAGCAGCTGGCAGAGAGGCTGCGTGATGATAGTAAGTATCTTTCGAATAAATTTTTTGAAAAAGCCAACACTTACTACTTCACAATTGAGGCTGTTAGTGCAATCAGAACAAATTACGTGCGTCAGGGAAGAGAGGAAAGGATAAAATACCTGCTTGAAACAGCGGTAAAAAGATTACCGGACAACCCAGATGCAAATGGCTTGCTGGGCATGGAGTATGCTGATTTATATGAGTATGAAAAAGCACGGAAGTATTATGAAAAAGCTATCAAATATTCAGTGACAAATTCAGATAAAAAGCACTATGTGATCAATTATAGTCGTAAGGTATTGTTCCCCACGTATAAAGCTTTAGAAGCAGCAAGGTTAATTGAGAAAACTAGCAAAAAATTAAACGACAGAAGTGAAAATATACTGAAGGTTCTGGCAGAGGCATTTTATTACGCCAGAAAATATAATGTCGCAAAAAGTGTGCTGGAAGAGATTACAGAGGGAGTGGATAAAGATAGCTGGACTAAAACTATAAAAGCGGCTCATACACTATTAGATGATTATATAAAACGAAGTAAAGTAGAAACAAGTACTAGTGAGAATCGAGCTAAGGTAAAGGATAAAAAACCAACAGTGCTGGCAACAACATCGGTAAATGCGGACTGGGTGACAATGAGTCCGGATAGAAAGTATTTTCTGGGTAATGATGAAAGCTCAGATTACATGCTGTGGGATGTAGAAAAATTAAATGTTGTTGATATATTTAATGGCGTGATTCTTAATCATGACTACGTTAAATATATGACAAAACCTGTCTATTCACCAAATGGCAGATATATCGCTTATGTTTCTGAGTACAAAGACGATAAAGGCCATGTGGCGCTGATCTATGATTTAAAAGAAAGACGCTTTTCTCATCAATTACCGATGATTAAGAAAACGTCAGCTATTGCATGGAGTGCGGACAGTACAGAAGTGGTTATCTGGAACTATGGCCGATTAATTAAATACAGTCTGAAAGATAAGGAAGTAATCGCACAAGGTGCAGTGCTAGGACAGGATGGTGCCGATATTATGAAATGGACTGCCGATGGCAAATATCTGGTCTTGCTGGAAAGGTCAGCCAGAGGTTCGATTCGAATTTATGATGCAGAGACATTAACACAGTTGCACAGGCTGGATCAGGTTAGCTGGCCACACGCACTTGGAGTGAGTAAGGATGGTCGATATATTTTCAGCGCTGATAACCGTTATATGTTGCATCGCTGGGAAACAGAGAACTTTGCACATAAAAAGATAAAGATACCAGTGCTTGGCCGACTAATAGAGCCGCACCCCTCTAAAAAAGAAATATTGATTAATGACTGGAGTGATACCAATAAATTATTGACCGTTGATTATGAAAAGTTTGAAGTAACAAACTCACAGTCAACAGGTAGTGCTGAGCTGCGCATACATTACATTGCTGATGGTAAAAAGATATTGGCGGTGAATGTGCGAGATGATCAGTATGAAATATACGATTCAGCAACTCTTAAGTTAATAGAAACCTACAAAGGTCAGTCGGCAGTAGCTAGTGGTGGCGCTTATGCAAACACGGCGTTAAATCAACTGGTGGTTTGGGATCAGGAAGGCTTAAATGTCTGGTCTGTTGAGACGGGTAAGAAAATGCATCAATGGAAAGGAGAATTCCAAAGTGTTATGAAAGATAGCATGAATAGTAATTTGTTATATGCGATTGTTAAAGATAAAGAGTCAAAAATATTGGGGCTAAAAAAATATGACCTAAGAGATTTGAAATCAACGTTCATGATGACGCTCAGTATCAAGGTTGATGTCTGGGGTGTGGAAGGAGATAACATAATTCTGGCAGGCCACGGAAAGCCCTTTTATTCTCGTGATGCTCCATTAGAAGGTATTGTCAAAATTGTGAATACAAAAAGCAATAAGACAAGGAGCATATCAGTGCCATTTATGACCCGTCCTCTTACAAGATTGGAACGATATGGGCGTGGCGTCTTTAGTTTGGAAAAAGCCAGCTTTAAACATGTGGCAGTGAGTGCGGATATGAAACATGTGGCGTTAAGTACCAGCTGGTCAGCTCGCTGGAAAGGCCGTGTAGAAGAATCAAAGTACACAAGAGTTATAGACATAGAAACAGGTAAAGAGTTACAGCGTATAGAAAAAGTAGGTGCACTGCAGTTTAAAAACAATGATGAACTGGCAATATCAAATAACGGAAAAGTAAAAAAAGGAGCACCGGTTTACTCTGTTAAGACAGGTAAAAGGGTGGGCAGGCTAGAAGAGGGCTTTGATGAGTCTGTAGTGGCTGCACACAAAGGATGGAAAAGTGAAGTTGAGTTTGAGTCGCGGAACTTGAAAGTTGAGGTGGGTAATAGCAATAGAATGCTGTTTAAAAATCGAAGCAATGATAAACATGTGCTGACGATAGTTGCTAAAAGAAAAAATGAATGGATAGCTTACCTGCCAGGCGGTGAATACATGGCCTCAGAAAATGGTGATCAGAGAGTAAGCTGGAGAGTGGGTAATACAGTCTTAC
>Ga0316207_10001792_pt1 | contig 24582 bp, 27 predicted proteins | sample 6weekpyrite_MG_FD_204943 | JGI IMG/M metagenome (GOLD analysis project Ga0316207, IMG submission 204943) | Microbial mat bacterial communities from mineral coupon in-situ incubated in ocean water Damariscotta River, Maine, United States -... | ecosystem: Environmental > Aquatic > Marine >... | reverse complement strand
ACTAAAGAGCAATGTGAATCGTTAGGTGCCAAATTTATTGATACCGGTGTATCGGCTGACGGCGAAGGTGGTTATGCGCGTGAACTGACTGACGATGAAAAGCAGCAGCAGCGTGATGTGCTGGCTAAACATTTATCAATGGCAGACGTGGTTGTATCAACGGCAGCGATTCCGGGTCGTCCATCGCCAAAAATTATTGACGAAGACATGGTTAACAACATGAAAGTCGGTTCAGTGATTATTGATCTGGCGGCTGAAGGTGGTGGTAACTGTGTATTAAGTAAGCCGGGTGATGCGGTTAAGCACCAGGAAAAGGTTACGATTTATGCACCGCTGAATGTACCGAGCCAGGTGCCGGTTCATGCCAGTGAAATGTATTCGAAGAATTTATTTAATTTAATGTCTCCTTTTATCCAGTCTAATGAGGCTGGGGACGATGCCGAGCTGGCGTTTGACTGGGAAGATGATGTTATTTCCAAATGTGTTTTGACTCACGAAGGTGAGATCAAAGCTGAAATGTACAAAGGAGCGTAAGTCATGATCGAAGGCTTTACAGCACTCTATATATTTATGTTATCAGCGTTCACCGGTTATGAAGTGATTAGCCGTGTACCTGTTATTTTGCACACACCTTTAATGTCAGGTTCTAACTTCATTCACGGTATCGTGGTGGTTGGTGCAATGGTGGCATTAGGTCACGCAGAAACGCCGGTTGAAATGGCGATTGGTTTTGTCGCTGTTTTATTAGCAGCGGGTAATGCGGTCGGTGGTTATATTGCTACTGTACGTATGCTTGAAATGTTCCAGCCGAAGAAGGGAGACTAACTCGTGGATCTATTAATCGATATAGTCTATTTCATTTCGGCCGCGGTATTTATTATCGGCCTGAAACAAATGAGTTCACCGGTTACAGCACGCCAGGGCATAGTCTGGGCGGGTGTGGCAATGGTTATTGCAACCGTGGTGACGTTTGGTGACCCTGCTGTCTACAGTCACGGTAACATCAACGTTATCTTAATCGTTGTAGCGATACTGCTTGGTTCTGTCATTGCTTATGTTTCTGCCAAGCGTGTTGAAATGACTGACATGCCGCAGATGATTGCTATCTATAATGGTATGGGTGGTGGTGCTGCCGCTGCCATTGCTGCTGTTGAATTAGTTAAAGTGGCTGCAGGTGGTACTGCACCGAGTACAACCGTTTTAGTACTGGCAACATTAGGTGCGATTATTGGTGCGGTTTCATTCTCAGGTTCGGCAATCGCTTTTGCCAAACTGCAAGGTCTGATCAACAAGACCATGCGTTTACCCATGCACATGATGATCAACCTTGCATTATTCGCTGGTATGTTAGCACTGGGTGGCATCATGGCAATCGGTGGTGAAATAACACCTACTTACTTGCTGATCTTCTTTGCGCTGACACTGATCTTCGGCATCATGTTTACATTGCCTATCGGTGGTGCAGACATGCCTGTGGTTATTTCACTGTTCAATGCCTTAACCGGTTTAGCGGTTGCCTTTGAAGGTTTTGTATTACAAAACGCAGCAATGATGATTGCCGGTATGGTAGTAGGTGCTTCAGGTACCTTGCTGACACAGTTAATGTCAAAAGCAATGAATCGTCCTATCGCCAACATTCTGTTCTCAAGCTTTGGTTCTGCCGATGGCAGCACAGCGGATGAAGATGTTGAAGGTAGCATGAAAGAAGTGCAGGCGCCTGACGCTGCGATCATGATGGCTTACGCCAGTAAAGTGATCATTATCCCAGGTTACGGTATGGCTGTGGCGCAAGCGCAACACAAACTGGCTGAGCTGACGAAAGTATTAGAAGCACGCGGTGTCGAAGTTAAATACGCAATTCACCCGGTTGCAGGTCGTATGCCGGGTCACATGAATGTATTGCTGGCAGAAGCGGGTATTGATTACGACAAGATTTATGATCTTGAAGACATCAATCCTGAATTCCCAAGTTCTGAAGTGGCGCTGGTGATTGGTGCGAATGACGTGGTTAACCCGGTTGCACGTACTAACCCTGAAAGCCCGATTTACGGTATGCCGATTCTGGATGCAGACCGTGCGCAGAACTGTATCGTTATTAAACGTGGTCGCGGTGCTGGTTTCTCCGGTATCGAAAACCACCTGTTCTATGCAGATAACACTCAAATGTTATACGGTGATGGACAGAAGATGGTGGGTGAATTAGTTGCCGGTGTTAAAGAGCTAGGTTAATTAGTTTCACTCTCAATAATAAAAAGGCCTCTTGAAGTAATTCAGAGGCCTTTTTTTTGGATGCATAGATAGCTCGCTGGTTTGAAATGGCTGCTCGATATCATTATAGTGAGCGGATAATAAAAAAAGGAAAAGGATATGAAAAATATAACACTAAGAGTGTCGCTGCTGTTATTAATGCTGACGCTTATTTCTTGTGTAAGACCTTCAGTTGAAGTGACACCGGAAAGCATGAAAGGAAAAGGACTGTTGGTCGGGCATTTTTCTGCCAGTGCTTATGGCCGGATAAAGTTACTAGGTAATGCCAGCGCCCGCATCAGCGGTGAGGGATATTCACGTGCTGTTAAAAATAACTATATTGCAATTCCACTATTGCCGGGTAATTATGAGTTTGAAAATATCAGTAATCAGGTGGGGAATATTATCAATACATTGCCGATCAAAGGCAAATTCACGATTAAGGCGGGTGAGGTAACGAACCTCGGTGAAGTATTCCTGATGTTTAAAGAAAAATACAGTAAGCGTTATCGCATGCTGTATCTTGATAACAATGATGAGATGCATGGTTATCTGAGAAGTGAATATAAAACGGTTTATCAGGGGCTGAAAAAGAAAAAATTTAATAAAGCAGATGTTAAATATGTCACTGATAAATTAATGGATGTTGTCAGAAGGGTCGCGATAGCGCAGGAGCCTCGCTATAAAGGTAATCGCCATTACCTGACAGGGCCATTGGGTAGTATCGGTAAAAAAATATATAAAAAAGGCAAGTTAACTGATATTAAATGGGTAGATACCGGGACTATAAATTACATCGGTAATTGTAGTATCAGTAAAATTAGTCTTATCTGTATAGTGCCCAATCAGAATACAGGCGACAGAATTTTTTATGCCAAAGTTAAAACTCAGAAGTTTTATAAAAAGCCAGCCGGATTTAAGAATGGCCGGTTTATTAACTTAAACAATCAGGAAATTTACTGGGTGAATGATGACATGAGTTTTTATCATAGTAAGGATAGAGGCAAAAGCTGGAGTGAAAATACTAAGTACAGAATTCACACGCCTGCTCCGTCATCACTAATGAGTCGGCCGGGTTCGTTTATGAGTAGAAAGGGTGTTTATTTTTACTCATGGGAAAAAGACTCAACAATTATATACAGCGCTTATGGCTCGGGAAAATACAAAAAGATAAAGCCCCCTGTGACGGGAGAAAACATAAGAGGTTTAGTTGAAACTGCGAAAGGTTTATACAGTTCAGCCGAACGCACCGTTTTTTCAGATGGCGAAATGTTTTATAAAGCAAAAGATTCTGGTGACTGGGTTAAACGTAAGCTGCCTGCTGCAGGTTGCGGTTATGTGCGTTTAACCGATTATGATAACGACAGGGTTGAGGTCAGTTGTAATGGCGGTGTTTATGTTTCTTCTGATGAAGGAAAGTCATTTTTTAACAGAAAGAAATAAAAATGTCATCAGCTATAAAACAATGTAAAAGCTGGCTGGACAAGGTTGTGGTGAAACATAACTTTTGTCCGTTTGCCAGGCATGAAGTGGATAATAATACAGTCAGATATGCCTTATCTAGTGGCGAGACTTTTGAGCAGCTTCTGCACCGTTTAATGGATGAATGTCAGTATCTCGAAAATAACCCTGAAACAGAAACGACTTTAATTGTTATTGAGAAAGCCTTAGAAGACTTTAATGAATTTCTGGATATGGTGGCTTTGTCTGAGCAGTTAATGGCTGATAGTGGTTATGAGGGTGTATATCAGTTAGCAAATTTCCATCCGGATTACTGTTTTGAAGGTGTTGCACAAAATGATGCGTCTAATTATACCAATCGCTCCCCTTTTCCAATGTTGCATTTGTTAAGAGCAGGAAGTCTTGAAAATGCACTTGAAAATTATCCCGAGCCAGAAAAAATTCCCGAAAAAAATATTGAATATTGTCGTCAGACGGGCACAGATTATTTTAAAAAAATATTAGCGGATATTAAAAAGTCTTATGAGTGATCAGATCATAATCAGTGAATTGTATATTCATCCACTGAAGTCGGCGGCTTCAGTGTCTGTTAAAAAAGCAACGCTAGATAATCTGGGGTTTGAAGGTGATAGACGATGGATGCTGACAGATGCTAACGGAGACTTTTTGTCACAACGCCAGCTACCAGAAATGTGTCTGATTGATGCAAAGATAAATGCCGATACGTTGTCTGTCAGCGTGCCAGGGAAGGGGGCAATTAGTGTATCAGCGAATCTGAATCATGTCAGACAGGTTATGGTATGGGGGGATAATTGCCGGGCGTTTGATGCCGGTGAATTAGCAGCAAGTTATCTGAGTGAATTCCTAAAAACACCATGTCGTCTGGTATGTTTTCCGGCAGACGAAAAACGACAGGTTGATCTTAACTATGCAAAGCCCGGCGTTCTGACCGGCTTTAGTGATGGTTTTCCTTTGCTTATAATTTCTCAGGCTTCACTGGATGATCTGAATAAACGTTTAGATACACCGGTATCAATGACAAGATTCAGACCAAATATCGTGGTTTCTGGATGTGAGGCCTATGCCGAAGATGAGTGGAAGCATATCATTGTGGGTGGAATTGAAATGCAGATTGTTAAGCCTTGCAGTCGCTGTAGTATTCCATCAGTCGACCCGGTGACGGCAGTACGTTCGCTTGAGCCAGTGAAAACACTAAGAGAGTACAGGATGAAAGATTCGAAAGTATATTTTGGGCAAAATGTTATAGCAAATTCTACAGGTGTGCTTGAAGTTGGAATGTCAGTGGAAATTAGTTAATTAATATGTACTATAGTTTCTAATATTATGTCTCGCATGAATAAAATTTCTATAAAACAAAGTTTTTGTCTGCTAACGTTATTAATCTGCTGCCCGGGTGGAAATGTGCTGGCAGAAGAAGCAGCTTTAAAAATAATCAGTTCATCAGACCCGGGTAGTAATAAAAATCAGTCTTTTATTTATATAAAAAATAGCATTACAATTGAACAGGGTGTCTCGAGAGGTAATCGCTTACCACCTCTTAAATTACAAATTCCTTTTGTTGTTGATATCCCGGTTGCATTGAATGCCGATGAAACTGTGCAGTGGATAATCACTACAAAAAAGAAAGAAGTAGGTGCTGTTGAAATTCTATCAAAGCATAAATTTACCAGACAAAGAAGAAAGGATGGATCTGACTGGAGTACAGCGTATTTTTCATCCGCAGTAGAAGATTCGTCCCGCCTTGTGTTCAGGCCAAAGCCACATAAACATGAACAGTCGATATATAAAAAAGGTCGTGGTGGAAATGGTAAGCGTCAGCGCTACGGTGGTGGTACTCCAAAAATTGATGAGCACTTATATAACCCAAGGCTGTCATATGAGCTCGTCGCAAATGTAAAAAATGATAAAGGAGAAGTGACAAGCTATAAAGGAAAAATAGAAATGGATAACAAGGATATGGTACGGCAGGAATACATAAATCATTTCAGAATTAACCGTTATGGTCGGGGTGGTTACGGTAACCTGCCCGTACCGTTGCGCAGTGAGTTGAGCGATATTCCGCCAATGCCGACTAATTTGCTTGGAAATGGCTTGTCTGAAAGTCGTTATGGACTGATGGTAGATGACGGGCTGACAGAACTGGCCATTAATGTGGTGCAGGTTTATGAAGATGCCAAGAAAAAACACAAGCAGTCTGATATTTCATTTAATGACCTTAATAAGCAGCCGCTTCCCGTTCCCGAGTCTAAACTATGGTTGAGTGGTGGCTGGCGTAATCCTGAGCGTAATGAGTGGTATAGCAATGCATTAAATGGCATTCACCAGCGAGGTGGTGCGATTGATATAGTGGCGAGTGAGCCACACTCCGACAGACGTTCTGCGATTGTTTACTGGTTTTTATGGAAAGCCTTGCAGGCAAGTTCACTGGACGGATTCTGGCAATTAGAAACTCGCGGCCGACCGATGGTGACGCGTGAGTTTAAAGAAGATATCGAACCAAAAAATGGTATTCCGGATGCTTTTGATAAGGCTGACCATATCCACATTAATATCAAGTATGAGTGATTATGAAAATATTATTAATAATTGCTGGTTTTCTGTTTTCCTTCCTTGTAAATGCTTCTGAGTTTGAGGAAGCGTTTGATATGTCAGCCAATGGTTTTTCGAGAGAAGCTAACAGAATTATTGTGTTTGCTGACAGTGCGCCGAATAGAGATGTTGTTTTGCAGCAGAATGAATTTGATTTTATTTCAAAATCATTAGCCTCAAAAGAAGCAGCCTATACAAATAACCCGATTTACTGGTTTACAAGGGGCTTGCATGCAAAGAACATGGCGAGCTTTTATCAACAGAATAATCAGCCTGAGAAAGTCGCTGATAAAATTAAAAAGAAAAATAAGTTTTATCTTAAAGCAATGAGTGTTGATAAGAAACATTCTCCTGACCTGTCCGCACGTGCCTACGCTGCAATGAAATCAGGTTTGCCTGATGAATCTAAACAACAGGCAATAGCTGCCGAACTGGGTCTGGGTGGTAGTGGTGAGAGCGAATCATATTACTGGTTGTTGCACTGGAGTAATATCAACGAGCTAAAAAAACTTGGCAGAATGGATGATGCAAAGACAGCACTGGCTAATATGAAAAAAGAGCTGGCAGAAAGCGATCAAAAAGAGACTTTTAAATCGCTGGTTAAAAAAATTGATAAAGATATTAAGCCAAAAGAAAAGCCGGCTGCTGAGACAAAAACAGACAGAAAAAAAGAGCCTAAGGCATTTACTGAGGAAAGTAGTGACGATGAGTATTATGAATATTTAATAATGCTGTTTATTGCGATGCTTATTCTGCTGATTGTAGCGGGTTTGATAGAATATAAGCGCAGACATAAATAAAGCCGCAAAATGTTTATAAAATGACAGCTCAGGCTGAGTTATAATCAGGACTGATTTATTATTGAGCTGAAATCATGCCAGCATTAACAGTCTATTCGATTATTGAGTCGCCATTCTATCCGGACCTTAGTCAGGTATACCCGTTATTTGGTATGCAGGAACTGAGATTCACATCGATGCGTAAGGCTATCGGTCAGTTAAAACAACAGTTGCCGGATTTAATTGTCGCTGATTTTGTTTATGGTTATGGTAGTAATTATGCCGGAGCCAATGTCTGTAATCTGGATGTGTTTCTGCGGAGTCTGGAGCCGTTCGGGAAACACTATAAATTAATACTGTTTGTGGATAAAGAAGAACAGGAATTTGTGCAGAAACTGCACGATCTGTTTCCTGTCACAACGGCATTGCTGAATCCGGTAAAACCAGAGCATATGAAAACTGTTTTAAAAGAACTGGGGTATTAAGGTGAAAATCTGGGTTGATGCGGATGCCTGTCCGAATGTCATAAAAGAAATACTATTTCGGGTTGCAAATAAAAAGAAACTTATTATTACATTTATTGCGAACCAATATATTAAAACGCCAGCTTCTCCATTTTTAAAATCGATGCAGGTCTCCAGTGGATTTGATGTGGCAGATGATGAAATTGTGCGTCAGAGCGGAGCAGGCGATCTTGTCATTACAGCCGATATACCACTGGCCGCCGAAGTGATAGAAAAAGGTGCGTATGCCTTAAATCCCCGTGGTGAAATGTATGATAAGACCAATATAAAACAGCGACTGCAAATGCGCGATATGGTCGAAGCAATGAGAAATTCAGCAGTCGAGATGAGCGGTGGTCAGGCAGCTTTTGGTCAAAAAGACAAACAAAATTTTGCCAATGCGCTGGACCGGTTTGTGGCGAAGTACCATAAATGATCTTAAAATCATTTAAGATGAGATGGCGTCTGAATATCTGAGATGAATAAGAAAACCGTAATCAGTATTAAAATATTTTTTTTTATGGCACTAATCTCAATGTCAGGTGTCATCAGGGCTGATACAGTTCGGGTAGCTGTGGCTAGTAATTTTTCAGCAACGCTTAAAAAACTGGTGGCAGGGTTTGAAGCCGAGAACAATCATAAAGTTTTAATCAGTTCGGCATCAACCGGTAAGTTATATGCACAGATAGTCCGTGGTGCACCGTTTGATGTGTTTTTTTCAGCAGATTCAAAAAGATCTGATTTATTACTGAAACAGGGTATTGCGGCGAGTTCTGAGTTATATGCAACAGGCCAGCTGGTTTATATTGCAAAGGGCATTAAGAAAAGCCAGTGTTTGAAATATCTGCTATCAGATAAAAAAAATAGAATGGCGATTGCCAACCCTAAAATAGCGCCCTATGGCCTTGCTGCGTCTGAGGTGTTAAAACACCTTGGGTTGTGGGAGTCGTATCAGTCACGCCTGCTCATGGGTGAAAATATTCTGCAAACCTATCAGTTTATAGCGACCGGTAATGTGGGGGCAGGATTTATTGCGCGCTCAATCGCTATTGCATCAAAAGAACTGGATAATTTTTGTCACTGGCAGGTGCCGGTAAATATGTATCGACCAATTGAGCAAAAAATGGCCTTAATAGGCAAGGCTGATAATAAGTTGGTTGTACAGAGTTTTCGAAAATATATAAAATCTTCAAAAGCAAAAAAAATTATTCTGGAAAGCGGGTATGCAGTTGAATAGTTATTTAAATCTCATACAGCGGGACAAATTCTGATGTTGTCGTATCTGGGGCCATTATTTCTGACCATAAAACTGGCAACACTAACCACCATTATATTAATTGTGATTGGCACGCCTGTGGCCTGGTGGCTTGCAAAAACGCAGGCAAAAATTAAACCGCTGATAGAGGCGCTGATTGCTCTGCCTATTGTCTTGCCGCCGACCGTTATCGGTTTTTATTTACTTATCATTATGAGTCCGCAGGGTATGTTTGGCGGCTGGTGGGTGGAGTTAACCGGACATGCATTGACGTTTAGTTTTTTTGGTCTGGTTGTGGCATCGGTTATTTATAGTTTTCCGTTTGTTGTACAGCCTTTGCAGTCTGCGTTTGAAACAGTCGGGCATGATCTGATGGAAGCGGCTCACACGCTGGGTGCAAAACCAAAAGATGCTTTTTTTAGTATTGCAGTGCCGATGGCTAAAAGAGGGTATTTAACAGCAGTAGTGTTGGGCTTTGCGCATACACTCGGTGAATTCGGTGTGGTCTTGATGATCGGGGGGAATATACCGGGCGAAACACGTTTAATTTCAATTGCTATTTATGATCATGTTGAAAGTCTTGAGTACAGTCAGGCGCATGTTTTGTCTGCTATTTTATTAGGTTTTGCTTTTATCTCTATGCTGGCAATGTATGTTTTAAATTATAGAAGCAGGAAGCAGGGCTGATGCAGACTAATAGTTGTTCAGTTGAGATTAAGAGTGGTGACTTTAATTTGGCCGCATCATTCACTATACCTAAAAAAGGCGTACTGGGGATATTTGGTCACTCAGGTTCGGGTAAGACAACGCTGTTACGCTGTCTTGCCGGTCTTGAGAAAAACGCAGAAGGTGAGATTGTTTTTAATGATCAGCAGTGGCTGAAAAAAAGAAAATCAATGTCGCCACAGAACAGGAATATCGGCTATATTTTTCAGGACAGCCGTTTGTTTCCTCACCTGACAGTAATGCAGAATCTTGAGTATGGAATGAAGCGTTCTTCTGCAGTCAGTGATCATAATAAACAGGCATTGTTGCAGCTGTTAAATATTACTTCTTTAACAGAAAGGATGCCCGAGTCGCTGTCCGGTGGAGAGAAGCAGCGGGTAGCGATCGCGCGTGCATTGTTAAAAAAACCGCAGTTGTTGTTAATGGATGAGCCGATGGCTTCTCTGGATGATGCACATAAAAATGAAATTCTACCGTATCTTGAAAAACTGCATGATAAATTAAATATTCCGATTATTTATGTCAGCCACAGTCTTGATGAGGTTTCGCGTCTGTGTGATCAGGTGCTTGTGCTGGAGTCAGGTAAAGTCATTTATAATAATACCATTGAAAAAGCCCTGAGCGCTGTCGAATCGCCACTGATTAAAACAGACTGTGCCGTTGCTGTGTTCAGTGCAAAAGTAGAAAGCATTGATACCGAATTTGGATTATCAAACGTTATTACAGCAAGCGGTACGACATTGGTCGTTAAAGGCTTGCAAAGAAAAAGCAGGACGCTGAGGTTACGTATTAGTGCTGCAGATATCAGTATTTGTAAAAGCAAACCGCAGGACAGTAGTATCTTGAATATATTGCCTGCCAGACTATTGGCAGTGGCTGAAGAAACAGGCAGTGAGGTTTTACTGCAGCTTGCAGTTAATGATGATGTCTTTCTGGCACGTATTTCAAAAAAATCATTTAAAAAACTGAATTTAAAATTTGATATGCAGGTTTATATCCAGATTAAGGGTATTATTTTAAATTAAAGCTGTCATTTTATAAAAATGCCGCCATATCAATCTGGTAAGTCTGAGGTGATACAGATTTAATGATACGGTCGTCTGTTTTGCTAAGGTCCAGAATTGAAACCGGTACCAGACCTTTTTTCTTATTGTTATAAATGATTTTGACTGACGGTGAGAGCAGGTCTTTTTCGCCCTGTTCGATAACAATAGCGATATTACCGGAGTCCAGTTCTACCAGCGTGCCAATCGGATAAATACCGAGACAACGAATAAATTGCTGTACCAGTGTCGGGTTAAAGTGATGATCGCTCCATTCCAGTAATTTTTTCAGTGCCAGATTAGGTTCCCATGCGCTTTTATAAACACGCACTGATGTCAGTGCATCATAAACATCAACAATCGTTGACATCTGACCAACCTGTGATATTTCATCACCTTTCAAGCCAAGAGGATAGCCACTGCCATCGATACGTTCGTGGTGCAAAGCTGCAACATCGAGCGCGGCCTGAGTAATGCCGGGTTTGCCTTCGAGTAGTTCCTTTGAATAAACCACATGAGATTTCATGATTTTGAACTCACCATCATCGAGCTTGCCGGGTTTATTTAAAACATTATTAGGGGTCATCATCTTGCCAACATCATGCAGCATGCCACCTATAGATATCTCCTTGATTAAGTTCATGTCGAAGCCCATGGCACGGCTGAACGTAATCATCAAACCGGCAACACTGACTGAATGCATAAAGGTGTAGTGGTCTTTGTCTTTTATCCGGCTCAGACTAATCAATGCATCTTTGTTTCTGAAAACAGATTCAACCAGTTGTTCCGAGATGGGTTCAACACGTTCAACTTCTACCTGCTTGCCAAGACGAATATCTTCCATCAGATCTTGCATGACGTTATGTGCTTCTTTGTAGATGCCGCGAGCGCGTTCGACTTCTTCCTGCACAGAAACCTGATTATCTAAATGCTCATTTTTATCAGCAATTTTGAGTGTTTTTTTATCCAGATTAGCACTGACTTCAGCAGCAGTGGCAGCATCCTGAAAGTCAGACCCTTTAACCGTATCGATATAAACACTTTTGATGCCGGTCTGATGAACCTTGCGAACGGTTTCTTCATTTGAGACGGGGAACTGAGTGTTAATAAAATTGTGTTCAAGGCAGCTGGCATCGAGATTGCTGATGAACATACCTACCTGAAGCTGACTGGTTGCGATCTTTTTGATCATTAGATTGAATTATGCTGTTTAAAAAACTTAGTAAAATTATAGACTGTAAATAATCAGATTAAACAATCAAATTGATAACAAAATGTAAATTTTATCGTGTCGGCAGATCGATGACTCGAGAGTGCCCCGGTTCTATATCCTGCAGGCTCCAGCGGCCTATTTTATAACGAATCAGTCTTAAGGTGGGGAAACCAACAGCAGCGGTCATGCGTCTGACCTGACGATTGCGGCCCTCGGTGATGGTCAGTTGAAGCCAGCTGGTGGGTATGTTTTTACGTTCCCGAATTGGCGGTACACGCGGCCATAGATTGTCCGGTTCACTGATTTTCTTAGCTTGAGCCGGACGCGTGCGGCCATCTTTTAACTCAACGCCTTTGCGTAGCTTTATTAACGCCGGATCATCAATTTCACCTTCAATCTGTACCCAGTAAGTTTTAGGTTGTTTGAATTTGGGGTCGGAGATGCGGTTCTGAAGTTTGCCATCATCGGTCAATAACAGCAGTCCTTCGCTGTCACGGTCGAGGCGGCCAGCCGCGTATACGTCAGGGATGTCGATATAATCCTTAAGTGTGCTGCGACCTTCCTGGTCGGTGAACTGGCAGAGCACATCAAAGGGTTTATTAAACAGAACCAGTTTGCTCATATTACAGTGTTAACCATTTTTTACGTCGCATATTGCTGGCATCTAAACGTTCAAACACATCATGTATTAATGCTTCATCAATGCCATGCCAGGTGATGTCCTGCTTGGGGCCCTGAAACTGCGCATCAGTCACAATGGTGGTGAGCTTTTTGGTCATGGGTAGGATACTTTGATGCTCGTCGACAAGGTTTTGTACCCGGGCTGAACCACGAAACTTCATTTTAGAAATATTCTCAATGTTTTCAAGAATAGCTTCTACCGTCGGGTATTTATTTAAAATACGGGCCGCCAGTGTGTAACCAATACCGGGGATGCCGGGAATGTTATCAACTTTATCACCTGATAGTGCCAGCATATCAGCAATCTGTTCCGGTTTTACGCCAAACTGTTTTTCAACGCCTTTAGGGTTTAGCTGATTATCACGTGCATAATCCCACCAGAAATCATCTTCACCGAGCACCAGTTGTGCAAGGTCTTTATCGGCGCTGATAATGGTGATGGCATAGCCTTGTTCACGCAGGCGGTGCGCGAGTGTCCCTATAATGTCATCGGCTTCAAAGCGATTGCTGGAATAATCGGCGAGGCCGATAGCGCGACAAAAATCACGGCAATAAGCAAACTGGACTTTTAGTTCTTCCGGTGCCGGTGGCCGATTGGCTTTATATTCTTCAAAAATTTCACGACGGTAGGAATTGGTCTGGCTGGCATCAAAAGCACAGGCAATGTAACTGGAACCTTTGCTGGCACCAGTGCGTTTTATGAGTTCAAACAGGAACTCAGAAAAGCCATAAACGGCATTGGCAGGGTTGCCTTCGGCATCGGTGATATCATCATCATAGCTATGCCAGGCACGAAAGATATAAATACTGGTATCGATTAAATAGGCGCGGGGCTTTTGCGGTTTTGTCATGGCTGTATTGTAAGCCGGTCGCTCGCTTAGTGGAATAGTGAAACGGTGTTTTAAAACTATGAATTACTTCACTATTTGTTCAATTCAGACTATAAATTTATGAAATAGCATGAATCTTATGCTATTTATAAAGAATAAATATAATGAAAAGAATTATAAAAACCTGAGGATAGGTGAGTAATGAAGGCAGGACCATATCAGATAGACGATGCAACTGAATACCAGCGTATTAAAAAAGTCATTTCCAGAAAAAACCAACCGAATAAAATCATGCGTTTTTTAATGAATGCGCTGGAGTCATACCGTCAGGCGCGCAAACTGGGCTGGTCCCGGCCATGGAATAAATACGATCTGACCGTTTTTCAGACCTTTAAGCTGAATATCACAGCAGATAATGACTTAATCGTGCAGTTAGCAAATGTCATTGAAAACGATATCTCAATGCCATCATCGGCCAGAAAATTTGTAGAAGAATTACTGGCAGACAAAGCACATTTAATGGGCTTTTTGTTTGTGCATGACTACCAGCAGGAAGGTCAGCAATATGAAGGCGTGACTTTTAGTCTGGGGCGTGTGAAAGACAAGCGTTATCGCGACCGTATTGATCTGATATTTGAGTCACCGATTAATGATGGCGTGAGTCAGGGTTTTTCACGAATCCGGGTTTATATCGATCCCTTTATGGGCGTTAAAGAACCGTTGTGGAGTTGTCTGGTCGAAAAAGACTTATCGGCACAGGCACAGCACCTGTTTGAACGGCTGACTAATGTTTCATGGGCCTGGGCAGAGCAGGACGAGCGGCTGTGGAAGCACTGGACATCGGACTATATCGATTACTTTGGGCCACGTCAGCAGATGCTGGAAATGAGTTATCTGTATCAGCCAGAGCTTCCTGAAACTCGTATCCGTGTAGACGAAGAACAGGCTGCCTGAAAGCGGCCTGTTGAATGCTAAGGGCAGAGCCAGATATCGATCTGGACTCTGCCTTTTTTATGCCGAAGGAAGTAGCAAAATGTGTGTTTGTAGCCAGTGAATTAAAGAGCAGGGTGTATGTGGAATGTGTTTAAGCGTGGCTGGAAATTACTTCGATTAGGAATCGGGGTGCGTTCTCTATCGCGTTCAAAGGATACTGCCAGTCAGCTACGAGCGCGTCGTTTCTTAAAACAGGAATTTGCCGGTGCCCGCGGTGTCATGATGAAAGTGGGGCAGTTAATGGCTGCTGCCGATGAGACAGATGGCGAAATGTCTGAGCTGATAAAGTCGATAGAGCCGATACCGCTAAAACAAATTCTGCCGGCCATTGATAAGGCGCTGGGCTGTTCATGGAAAACCGTTTTCCAGTCGATTGATGAATCGTGCGCAGCGGCTTCGCTTGGGCAGGTACACCATGGCGTACTCAATAACGGTGATGAAGTCGCGATTAAAATTCAGTATCCGGATATTGCGCAGGCCATCGATGCCGAGATGAGTTTACTTGGATTAATGCCAAAAGCAGGACCGGTAAAACAATGGCGTTTTGATCTGGATGCGTATCGTCAGGCTCTAAAAGATAATATGGCTGAAGAGCTGGACTACCGGCATGAAGCGGCTACACAAAGTTTCTTTTATCATCAGTTGAACATCGATTCTGTTGTTGTACCAAAAATTTATGATGATTTGTGTAGTGAAACGCTGCTGGTTCAAAGCTGGGAAGAAGGCGATTATCTTGATATGGCGTCCAGCTGGGTCACGCGTGATAGAGAAAAAGTAGCCACACTATTACTGAGACTGTTATTACGCAGTCTGTTTGTGACACGTCGATTGCATGCTGATCCGCACATGGGGAACAGTTATTATCGTTACCATGAAGATCAGGGCGTGGAAATGGTGTTGATGGATTATGGTTGCGCTATTGAACTGAGTGAACAGCAGAGTCTGGCACTATTGAAACTGATATTATCGATCAAAGAAAAAACCTCCGGCCGGCCGATAGAAAACTTTGCCGCGATGGGGTTTGATGCAGAGAAACTGGCACGCATTGAACCGTATCTGCCAAGGTTGTGTCAGTACCTGTTTGAGCCTTTTTTAGAAGACCAGAGCTTTATCTTGCAGCAATGGTCTGTCGGTAAAAAAATCGGTGATTTACTGGCCGAAGAACGCTGGTGGTTTCGCTCTGCCGGGCCGGCAAAGCTGATTTTTATCATGCGTGCCTTTCAGGGGCTGGTGCAGCAGTTTGAAACCTTAAAAATCAATATTAACTGGCAGCAGGTTTTTGAGCAGTCAGTGCCGGCTGAAATCATGCAGCAAGCCAGAGATTTTCAGTGTCCTGCTATTCATACAGGAGCGCAGAGACGAGAAGTCATCAAGGCGCTGGCCAGTACGTTAAAAGTAAAAGTGGTGCGTCAGGGAGAGACAAAAGTCGAAGTAAACTTACCCGCTGAATCGGTACTGGACCTGGAAATGTTTATTCCGGATGAAATTAAGCTAAAATTATCACAATCATCAGAAATTGATTTACAAGATATTCTTCACAGAGTGCGTAGCAGTGGGATTGCCGCGCAACAGGTGTTTGATTATGAGGATACAGAGAGTGACAGTCATTATCATATCTGGCTTGAATAAGCCGCATATGCAAGCCATTCATGGGGCTTTTGTTGAAGACGGAGTGAATGACGATGTTGCATAAAATGGGTGAACAGCGAAAAAACAAGCGTTTTACGTCAAAAGGAAATCTGCAGGCAGAGATTGTCGTATCAGATGATTATCCGGAACTGGCCGGACAGAATATTTCCTGCGAATCCATTAATGTCTCCGCCGAAGGTATTCAGGTTGTACTGAAAGACCATGCTCCGGTGGGAGTGGTGCTGGATATCTGGATTTCGGTGCCTAAAAGCAAGCAAAAAACTTTTCACCTGAGTGCGCAAATTTGCTGGATAAAAAGAACGAAAGATGAGACTGCCTTCCGTGCTGGCTTAGATATTAGTGCCAGTACGCAACAAGATCTTGATATCTGGTACGGTCTCGGCTTTCCTGAAAAGGCTAAGGATTAGTAGATTAAACCTTTTTGATGCGTTTTTCCGGTAGATACAAATAAACCCAATGCCATTTGTCAGAATGGGATAGTTTTTTGTTTGGATTTAGTTAAACTAAATACTGATTGTCTGTTTTTTAGACAGAATCCAACCTCTGGATTCAATATAAGGAAATACTAAGGGTATTGTTCATCTAAAGATTTGATTTATAAGGAGATTTTATGTCAGACACACAAAATAAGCGAAAAAATAGCCGTTATGCCAGACAGGATCACCTGATGGCACAAGTGACCGGTACTATTCAATCGATTGAATCATCGAAAATGAGCTGGCCAGCAAAAACACTGGATATTTCACGTCGCGGTTTACGCATTCTGGGTAAAAATAGCCTGCCGATAGGTGCGGTGGTCGATTTATGGGTCGAAGTAGCGGGTTTAAAGGGTAAGTTTTACCTGAATAGCGAAGTGCGCTGGTCGATGCTTGATGACAGGCTTGGTTATATTATGGGCGTTGAATTGCGTGAAGGACTGGGTAGTGATATTAGCCACTGGGAGCGCCTTTTCGAAAAAAAGCCGTCAACTAGGATGCAGCGACAGACTAACGATGCCTGGGGTAATGCTATCTAAACATAATGTATTCTGATACCCGATGCTCATTAGTAGTTAATCGGGTATCATCATTAGATTTCTTATTGTTCTTCAGGGTAACCATTTCAGTGTGGATTATTCCGGACGTCTAGCAAATGCCTACTAAAGGGTATTATCGTTCATCGGCTTAAAATATCCTGAGTGGCTGTGAGCCGATGTTCTAGTGGATTGACAAGGTCTATAAAGCGCATTCCTATCTTCATCATCGTATTTAACTGATGTTCACAGATCAGAACCTCATCCAATACTTGATCGGTCAGGCAAATAGATGTTCTATGTCGTTTGTTTTGATCGAACCCTAATACCATTTATTAATGACTAAGTTTTTATAGGCTTTTATATTTATAAAAGTAGATAAAGAGCAGCAGAAAAATCCCTCTCCTGATTTGGGGAGGGATAAAGCTTTTTGACGAGTTAATTGTGACTGAGATTATTGAGCCGGGCTGGTACTTGTCTCGGCAATTAATATCACGTTTATCTTTCTGGCTGTGATTTGATTGAGATCAGGGTCAAAATGACCGGCTGCGTTAACACTGCGAATCAGACGTCCGTTCTCAATAGCAAGGTTTAAGGCTAGCTGGAACTCAGTGTAGTCATTATAAACTTTGATCTGTCCACGCTGAGCAATGACAAACAGACCGGTTTGCGTCTGATCCACTGCTATCAGTGGCATCGTATCAAAGCTGTTTAAATCAACGGTGATAGCGGCCTGCTCTAAATGATGTACTCTGCCGGCTGAATTCAGGTCGAGTAAAATACCATTGTCATCGGCTGAGATAATAGCCGTATCACTACCGGTTACACCGTATCCGACGACCAGACGTGCAATCACATCACTGACATTAATAATGGTTTTGGCAGTAAAGTCTTCGGGTGCTGTTGCAAATGCAGTCGGGAATCCGCGTACTTTAACCGGGTCATTAATAGCCAGTTGATCTAATGGCAGGCTAACAGTATCGATCTCATAATTTGCAGGATCAGCATCGGTGCTTGCATCGCTGCCAGTGCCTGTGAAGTCATAAACAGCGGAGCGGCGGCCATTAATGCGCTGAGTATTAATCGTCATCGGGCTGACTGCATTGATATGACCGGTTACCTGACTATAACGCATTCGTACCACGCCCTGAGTGGCATCCATGACATAGTCGTTGCCAATAGTGATGGCTTCATCACCAACAATCGTAACGCGCTGACCGACTGAAATGTCAGCAATGCTAAAGGTACTGCCTGCATCTCCCTGACGGAATACCGATGTGTTGTTATCAATTAATACACTGATGTTTTCATTAAATTCATAATGACCTGCAGCGCGTAATACCACGCCGCCATGAACAACAAGAGCATCGGTTGTGCGTGAAATCACACTGCCGTGCAGGATGTCTTTATTGCCCCAGGGGACACTGCTGCCAGCGAGAATTTCAGTGGCGTTAAACTGACGAGTTGTTACATCAAATTTTCCTAAAATAACAGTTGCTGCTCCTCTGTCCAGGCCTGCTAAGGCATCAAGACCGGCATTACCTGTGTATTCAATACCATCAATTTCATAACTGGTTTCATCGGCAGTAAAGGCGGTGAGTTTACCGAAATTATGATTGCGTTTGTGGAGGAACGGGCGCAGTGCGATATCAACAGAGTTAGCGGTTAAATCCACACTGCTTAACAGACCACGTAAACGATGCGGCTTAGGTTCTTCTAATTTTGTATCGGCAATTAAAACAGGGTTAACCGTAACGGTTGCAACACCATTATTGATGACTACATCATTGGATGATTCCAGATCAAAATCAATCGTGAAGTGAGCAGGAATCCCCGGTGCAACGCGGAAAGTACTGCCACCATTTAGTTCAATATCAACCGTGGTTTGCATCAGTGCATTACCATCAGTATCAACGGCTGTAGCGGCAATTGCATTGCCGTTTTCATCTTGAATAGTAATGTTAGACTGGCTGAAGTCCAGAGTGAGTCTGGCAGTTTTATAAACACCTGATGGCACGGTGGCTGCGGTTAAAAACTCAGTGACTTCAACATACTGAGCAAAGTCGATGGTGGTGGTTTCAGGTAAGCTTGAGACCACGGTATCATCACGGCGAATAAGTTCCAGTGAGGTAACATCAACGGCATAAGTTAAAAAATCTCCCTCAGCATCCGTTAAGCTGATAACAACATCGCCAGTATCGCTCCCGCTTGTTGGTGAACAGGCAATATTTAATGCCATTAACCCTGCTAGCAGCAGGCTGCTAAGTCGTTTACCAAAACTACCGAATAATCGGTAGTGGTTTTTATTAGTTTTTGTCATGTCAAACTCCGCTTAGTTATTATGTGCTGTAATGGCAGAACCACATTTCTTCTGCCTCTGTTGTGAATAACGTAGAGCCAGACGATTGGTTGACAGAAAAAATAAAAAAAATATGATGGGTGTGTCAACCATTGTTAAGTTGATACGTTGTAACTATTAAGATCGATAAAAAGCCTCTGTCACAGTGGAAGTAGGCATGGCTATGAATAACCGGAGTGATTTCTGAATAAGACTGCATTATTAGATGAGTTTTTACAGAGTGTGGAGAAGCGCGCTTTTAAAATGGCTCGGATAGCAACAGGTAATAATGAAGAAGCGCTGGATATCGTGCAGGATGCAATGATGCGTCTGGTGAAAAAATATGCCGATAAATCAGCAGAAGACTGGCCACCGTTATTTCATCGTATTCTGCAAAGTATTATTCGCGACTGGTATCGCAAGCAAAGTGTGCGAAACCGCTGGCGTCAGTTCTGGCGCATGCATGAGGATGCACAGGACCCGATTGAGACAGCAGAAAATCTGAATACAGCGCAGCCAGATCAGCAACTTGGTGCGGAACTGGCGATTGAAGAAATAGAGAATGTGATTAAGCAATTACCTTTGCGTCAGCAGCAGGTCTTTATGTTGCGCAGCGTTGAAGGAATGAATACGGCTGAAACCGCAGCAGCCATGCAGTGTAGTCAGGGTAGTGTTAAAACACATTATTCAAGAGCACTGGCTGTGCTGCGCCAGACATTTAAACAACACTGTTAATCCGGTGAGATGATATGAGTGAAGAAGATAATAAAGATGAGTTGATATCAAAAGTCAGTCGAAAACTTAAGTCTTCGACAGATGATATCAGTCCACAACTTGCAGCAAGATTACAGGCAGCAAGAAAAATGGCAATAGAGAAAGGTCTGAGTAAAGAGCCTGTGTTTACTAAATACTGGAAGCCGGCAACGATGGCGTTATCATCGGCTGCGGCGCTGGTAGTGGTTTTGTTAACAACAAATATACAAACTGCACAAGACCTGAATATAATGGAAGATCTGACCTTACTGAGTGCGCATCAGGAAATTGAGTTCTATGAAAATATCGAATTTTACAGCTGGCTGGAAGAGGCACAGGAAAATGGCTGAAGCATTAAATCTGTTACTAGCTGCTGTATTGTTATTATCACTGGTACATCCTGTGATGGCAGCTGATGAAGAAATACCGAGTACAGAGTTACTTGAATTTCTGGGTGAGTGGGAAACCAAAGAAGGAGAATGGTTTAACCCGATGTGGATTCTGAAAAACTTATCAGCCAAAAAACAAAATGATGATAGTGGTGCGGAAGAGGTAACAGATGATGAATAAAATCATGAAATCTCTTTTCTTGCTGTCACTAGTTTTTCTGGCAACAGTAGTCAGAGCTGATGAAAATGCAGACTGGAATTCTTTAAGTGATAAACAGAAGAATCTTTTAAATCCACTGGCCGATAAATGGGAACAACTGCCAGCGGATAAAAAACAAAAACTGTTACAGGGCATTAAACGTTGGAACTCACTGGATACAGAGCAGAAGAAAAAAGCCAAACAGCGCTTTAAACAATGGAAATCGCTGAGCAAACAGCAGCGAGAAGCTATACGCAAAGACTTCAGGCAGTTTGGTGGCTTATCTGCAGAACAGCAAAATAAACTGTTTAAGCGTTACCAGTGGTTTAATAAGCTGCCGGCCAGTAAGCGTGATGCACTGCGTAAAAAATGGAAGCAGCTAACGCCACAGCAAAAACAAAAAATACGCGAACGTCGTCAGCGCCTGCAAAAGCTAACACCTGCTCAGCGCAGACGTTTGTTGCAGTACTGGAAAAACAATCAATAGAATAATTGCTTCACTTTTCTGTTTATTAGTTATCAGCAATAGCCCCAAGGTCGTTGCTGATATTTTTGATATTCCTGAAATAACACCATCTATATTTAGCAGTGAGGCAATAATTGATGAAGACAGTAATTCACAACTTGCTCTCTCTGTGGATATAGCCTCAGATCTTAGTAATCATTTTCTGGCATCGGTTAAAGAAATTAAAACCAAAACCGACACGGGTGAAATTATCAGTCATCGGTATGCCGTGGGTGGTTCAACCGATACGGGTGAAGAAACCGTCTATAGTTTTGAAATCGGGCAGTGGGTAGCAAAGGACTCATTAACCGTCGACAGCTATAAAATCAATCTGGGATTTAATTTTGAAAACTCATCGTTCGAACTGAGTCATCGTTATCGACCAATACGACTGTATACAAGGAACAGTTCTTTTATCAGAGCACGGTATGCTGACCTAAGCAGTAACAGTAATTCAATTTCTTATAAATACAAAGGTATAAAAAACTGGCAGATATCAGCGGACTATATAAAAAACAGCTACTCAAAAAAAATATCGGCACTGGCAACGGAACCGGTTTTTCTTTTTCTGTTTACACCTGATACCTTATCGCTGGCTTCAGGCTTTGAGGACAGTGCCAGTGCGCTCAGTGTGACTTTTTATGCAAAAGACTTTAGTGCAGGGTTAAGTCGTGATCAGTCGATATCTGCTGTTGATAAAAGTGAATTGAACCAAAATAGCACCTTCTTTTCGTTTGTGCTGGCAAAAGATTATTTGCTGAGTTTCAAGTTGGCTAATACTAAAATTAAAGATGTAGAAGGGGCTTCATTATCATTTGGTGTTTCGCTGGATGTTAGCTTTAATTAAAACCAATTAAGGTCAGAGGTAGTTATGGTTAGCAGAGTTTATGGGTAGATGAATTAAAAAGCTATAATACATTCAACGAAGCAGGTAGCCTGGATGAAATGCAATGTGATCCGGGAAAACAAAGTCACACTACGCCGGATTCCGCTATGCTGCATCCGGGCTTTTGCGTGCTTGGCGTTCGTTGGCGGAAAATTAAACGTGCGTTGAACTATTACATGTCATTTAACGACGCAATATCCTTCTGCACCATTGTCACTGACTGATCAAAATCTTCTTGTTCACTTTCATTCAATTCAAGTTCAATCACTTTTTCCATGCCATCCTTACCTAAAACGGTAGGTACACCAATCGCAATTTCATTACAGCCGTATTCATTTTCTAAAATGGCGACTGATGGCAGGATTCGTTTACGGTCATTGACGATGGCATCAACCATGGTGGCCACTGCGGCAGCCGGCGCATCATAAGCGCTGCTGTTTTGCCTGAGCGCTAAAATTTCGGCACCGCCATTACGGGTTCTTTCAATAATATTATCGATAGTTTTCTGATTTAAAAAGTTGCCAACCGGAATGCCTGAGATGGTGGTGTAACGCATCATCGGAACCATTGAGTCGCCATGGCCGCCGAGTACCATGGCATCAATATCCAGAGCGGAATAACCACTTTCCATGGCGATGAAACTGGCCATGCGGGTCGCATCTAAAACGCCGGCTTGCCCAAATACGCGGTGGCGTGGCCAGCCGCAGACTTTCCAGGCGCGGTAGGTAAGTATGTCGACCGGGTTGGAAACGAACAACAGCATTGCATCGGGTGCGTATTGCATGGCGTCGTTAACAATCTGATCGGTAATTTTAACATTGGTTTGCAGTACATCGGAACGTGACATTCCCGGTTTGCGTGGGATACCGGCGGTGATGATGATCAGTTCTGAGCCGGCCATCATTTCTGATTTGTTGCTGCCACTGACTTTGGTATCGAACTGGAATAATGGTGCGTCTTCCTGAATATCGAGAGCTGCACCTTCGGCGGCACCTTCGCGCACGTCGATCAGTACCAGTTCGCGGCACATGTCACGGCTGGCAAGAAACTGTGCGGTGGATTCACCGACTCGGCCGGCACCGACGATGGTAATCTTGTTCATTTGAATCTCCCTGTTTCAATGGCTGCTTAACTTTAAGTGTAGCAGCGCTTTTTAAAACAGGGATAACTGTTGAGCGTTATATTGCTCTGGGTTGATTGAGCGGTTATTTATTCTGGCTTAAGTACCAGATCAAGGCGTGCAACACCGGATTCAATGGCCGCTTCTGCAACGGCCGGTGGAATGCGATCAATTAAACGCGGGTCGAGTGGTTTGGGAATAATGTATTCAGGACCAAATTCCAGGTGTTCAAGTTCATAAGCTTCGAGCACTTTTTTAGGTACCGGTTCATGTGTCAGCGCACTGATTGCATGCACGCAGGCGACTAACATTTCCTGTGTGATTTTGGTTGCACGTACATCCAGTGCGCCGCGGAAAATATACGGGAACCCAAGTACATTGTTGATCTGGTTCGGGTAGTCGCTGCGACCGGTTGCCATGATCAGGTCGTCACGGGTCAGGTGAGCCAGTTCCGGTAATATTTCCGGATCCGGGTTTGATAATGCAAAAATAACCGGGCGTTCTGCCATAGAAGCCAGCATGTCTTTGGATAATAAATCAGGGCCGGAAACGCCGATAAAGACATCCGCGCCATTCATTGCATCCGTTAATGTTCGCAGCTCAGTTTCAACAGCAAATTGCTGTTTGTATTTGTTCAGGCCTTCTCGTTCTGTATGGATTATGCCCTTGCGATCGACCATAAACAGGTTTTCTTTTGGTGCGCCCATCGCGTGCAATAATTTCATCGAGGCGATACCGGCAGCACCGGCACCGAGACAAACCACACGCACTTCATCGATTTTTTTATTCTGCAGCTTCAGTGCATTTTCAAGGCCGGCGGCAATGATAATAGCGGTGCCATGCTGATCATCATGAAAGACGGGAATGTCTAACATTTCCTGTAATTTTTCTTCAATCTCAAAACATTTTGGCGCGGTGATGTCTTCTAAATTAATACCACCAAAAGTGGGTGCAATGCGTGCAACGGTGTCGATAAAATCTTGTGGCTCATCGGCATCGACTTCGATATCAAAGACATCGATGTTGGCAAAGTGTTTGAATAAAACGGCTTTGCCTTCCATCACGGGTTTGCCTGCCAGTGAACCCACATTACCCAGACCCAGTACCGCGCTGCCGTCGGTAATAACCCCAACCAGATTACCTTTTGCCGTGTACTGGTAAGCATCTTCCGGGTGCTTAGCAATCGCGCGAACCGGCTCAGCAACGCCGGGGGTATAGGCCAGTGATAAATCAGCCTGAGTTTCGCAGGCTTTAGTGGTTTCTACACTGATTTTTCCCGGCTGAGGATTTCTATGGTAGTCGAGTGCCGCGCGTTTGAGTTCAGAGGACATAAGGTAACAGTTCCGTTATGAAATAAAGCATTGATAATCCGTGAGTTTATCATTCACG
>Ga0316207_10001791_pt1 | contig 24605 bp, 21 predicted proteins | sample 6weekpyrite_MG_FD_204943 | JGI IMG/M metagenome (GOLD analysis project Ga0316207, IMG submission 204943) | Microbial mat bacterial communities from mineral coupon in-situ incubated in ocean water Damariscotta River, Maine, United States -... | ecosystem: Environmental > Aquatic > Marine >... | reverse complement strand
GTTACAGGGATGTGTAGTGAGAGAGGCTTCTGATTGGACCGTTACATTTCTATTTATAGAACACCCGTTTATTGAGAGGCACTCGAGAAATCCCCATATTCCTCATATCCCAATATTTCCTCGACGAGGTCACGGTTTTCTGCGTCGAACATGTTCCCGATGGGCACGGGGTGGCACCTTCGCCTGAAATTGTAGTCGGACAGGTCCCAATACAACCTGTTCCAGTACTCGTAGACCCTCCGAATCTCGGCTTTTTTAGGTTCTGTTATGGTCTCCATGTTGGTGATCATGTAGAGTCTTATGTAGCTGATGGCCTTCCTTGATTCGATGATCCAGTGTGTCGGATTCTCTACGAGTTGTGTTAGTGAAGGTCTGAACACATCAATAACTTCGTCGGCGTTGAAGCCCGAAATGTGAATATATAGACACATATTCTTGCAATTTACTTGCCACTTCATGATTATTTTACTTTGTGAGAGTCTTGGTGAGATGGCTTGTTTTGATGACGTGGCAGTTGAGTTTTGCTGACGTGGCGCTTGGTTTTGATGACGTGGCAGATTTGAGCCTATGAGAGTGTTACGCGTGGAGGAAATGAGATCCACGTCATCAAGATCTGAGTGGAGAGAGCTCCTCATTTTTTTCTTCCCTGTGAAGTGAACACGTGCTCGGGATGGCGGCTCAGTATGCGATGTTTACTCAGTTTCCTTCTGACATTAGAAATACTGCGCAGAGGGAGGACTACTTACTCGCACAAGCTCCCGACTACGATGTGATTCGCTTGTTCCGCGTGATACCTGATAACTCGTATAGGCTTAACGAGGCACTCGTGAAGAGGTATTCCGTTGCGAATCAACTTGTGAAGGGTGAGAGTGTGCGCATGGTTTCTGATGCGGGCGGGCGTCCTCGAACTGCGATTCTTTACAAACCGTTGGGTTATGTACCACGCGGAGTGAATGAAATGAGTCATTGGCTGAATAAGTCAAACATGGGGCGACATGCGTTGGGTATTGGTAGACTGAACATGGCATTTCATATTATGAGTTACTGGAGTATGTGGGACTTGTGGTCGACGACTGCATGGTTTGGGATTCGTATGACATTTGTGAACATTGATCATTTGAAGAATGAGGAGAATATTAATTTTTCAAGTGCTTTTGGTAATCGTCATTATGGGACGGAGGATCCCTCTGCCTCTGCGTTGAAACCCATTCGAACGAATCGGGTGGTTAATGTTTTCCCGCCATTTGCTGCTCATGACCCTTTGATTGGAGGGAACGTTGTGGGTGCTCATGTTGTGGACACGAATGTGGGAAACTTCACTGGGAAGCAACCTCATGAGATTCTTGCGCTTCTTCGTAAGTGGGCACTTGAGAAGATGCCTGACAATGCGACGAGTCCTCCTCCCACTGGCGAGACTCAAGTCTATAAGTTGGTGGGTGTGTTTCTCATTCAAGCAAGACCGAACCGGACTGGTGGTGTTTTCGATGTTCCTTCCACACATTCTTTGGTGCGTCCAAGGGAGGAGACGGGTGAGGTGGTTCCTCAACGTCCTATTAAGAAGTATCGAGGAACGAAAGCGATGTTTTGGGCGAGTTCAAATGCGGGTTCAAAGCTTTGTTTCTGGGAGTGTTTGGCGGTGTTTTTAAAGTGGAGACGTGAGAAGGGTGCGAGTGTTCCTGAGTGTAGGGGTCGGGATTTGCCGTTGTTGGATCGATACTGTCGTCCCCATGTTCGGGATAGTGTTGCTGGGAAGTCAATGGCGAAGACATTGATGGAGTATTTTTCCGCATCGTGTGAGATTTCCGAGGAGGATCTTGCACCTTTTAGTTTGGAATGGTTGGGCGAGGTGGAGGCCTTTTTCGGTGTTGAGAGCATTGTGGTGGTGGATGCGTCAAATGATGTGTTGTATCCCTTGACGATGATAAACGTGATGGATCCGTTATCAATGGTGGCGGAGCAGAACAAGTTGTTGATGTGTTTGGATGATGGACACTTCGGGGTGATTAAGTCGTACACGGGGTTTGTGGCTTCGTTTCAGTGTCACATCTGTGGGGTTCGATACAAACGTGCTGATAACTTTAGAGAACATTTGGAGAAACGAAGTTGTCTGACGTGTGAGTGCTTAAAGCTTGGTGCTGCTCCAGCTCGTGATGTCTTTGATACTGAGGAGGAGTACTGGCACCATCGGACGAATGCGGCGACGCAGTGTCCTTTGTATGTGAGCACAACTGTGACTGGTACAGAGACTGTGATTCGAGCGTCTGTGACTCCGAAGCAGAGGTTAAGAAACCGTTTTCCACACGATGTTGATCATGCACTTTCGAAGCGTCCGTACTTGCGTGAACCTATGATGACTTCAACACTTAAACCTTGGTGTAATGAGGAGGCAGTTTACTTTGATTTGGAGTCGGTGGTTCCACGTAATCAGGAGAACTGTGCGAGGTCTGAGTTGTCGTGGCAACAACCCTATGCAGCTGCTTGGATTTCCAGGACGTTGTATGAGAAGAGGGAACCGATTTGTATGGTTTATGGGGATGACTGTGTGGAGGAGTTCTTTAAGTGGTGCGACATCATGTATGATAGTTACTTTGAGACTGAGTGTAAGTTGTGGGAGGATCGTGCTCGAGCCTCTGTGGAGACGAATCCCGAGCCAGTTACTGGGAGACAGATGAATTTCTCGGGTCGTGTGCAACGTACATGGGAGAACTACTATGATAAGGTTGTGAAGGATGATCCAACGATGGTGTGTCCGGGTGTGTGCGGTAATTCGGGGTTTGAGAGTCGGGAGGAGTGGTTGACGCACCTGCACGACGGGGGTTTCAACATGTATTCGGACTGTGCGTATCACCATTATGGGAGACGTGCAGCTCTGAAGAATTTCTCAACTAATTTTAATCGTGGTGCTCCTCGTGTCTACATCTACGCCCACAATGGCGGGAGGTACGACTGGCTTTTTCTACACCGTTTTATGATGGAGCAAGGACGATTGAGTCAGTTGGACGTCACATTCTCAAATGGGAAGTATTATCGGATGGTGTATCGTAACATTTTTGTGTTTCGCGACACTATGTTGTTTCTTTGTGGCTCTCTTGATCGGTTGGGTAAGGACTTTCGGGTGGATACACTGAAGCAGGTGTTCCCGTATGATTTTGTGGATTCGATGGAGAAGACGCGAGCGGTGATTCGTGGTGAGACCAACGTGCGCGCGATGTTACCAAGAAGCATGTTTAAGACGTCGGAGGTCGTGAAGGGGGAGATGAAGATTTCACGTTCGAGACCTTTTACGGAGAATGAATATGTTGAGTTTTTCGAGAGTCGCGATTGGGTTTACGATGTGGAGGCAGAGACTCGTACATATTTGGAGGCAGATGTGTATTGTCTGATGGAGATTTGGGAGAAGTTCATGTTGGGGTGGAGGGACATGCCTCACTCTCCCAATTTGTTGGAGTATGACACGATCGGACAACTGTCGCATTCCTATTTTCTGAAGCACTATGTGGGGATGCGGCAGTATGCTGTTTTTGATGTACCCGAGAAACTATTTTTTGAGCGTGCTGTGTTTGGAGGGCGTACTGAGGTGTTTCGCCGGTGGGTTGACCCTGATGAAGCAGGACCGATGCACTATGTGGACGTAAACAGTTTGTACCCTTATGTGATGGAGGCACGCTCGCTTCCTGGTGGTGACCCGACGTGGAACATTTCTGACCGTTCACACTTGGTGAAGGACCTGTACTTGAGCGAGTATCGTCCTCATTTCGTGGTGCGGGACGCTCAGTATTTTGCTGGACTGTGTTCGAATTTGAATCAGTGTGCAGCTGTTGAGGTTTCATCGAACTTGGTGGACTCTATTTATGGCTACTTGGAGGTGGATGTGACGTGTCCGTATGGACTGGACATTCCAGTGTTGCCTGAGCGTCGAAAGATGGGGGCAGTGGAGAAGAATGTGTTCTGTTTACGGGCTAAGAAGAAGCAGGTGTACTATTCGGAGGAGTTGAAGTATGCGATCCGGATGGGGTACAGGGTGACTGCGGTGTACTGCTACGTCGCGTTTCATCGGGTGGACGTGTACAGCGATTTGATTCGACTGTTACGTGTTCAGAAGTTGTTGGGGGAAGGCAAGGATGAGCACGGTGTTCCGATTCCTGATCAGGGGAAGAATACCTCGCTTCGGACTGCTGCGAAGTTGGCGAGTAATTCTTTGTATGGGAAGACGCTTCAGAATTTAAAGGAGACGACCTACATCATTCATTCGAATGAGGAGATGTGGAAGTTGATGCAGAATGCGGGTGACAGTATCGGTATTACTCCTATTTATCGATCAAGTGTGAGCGATGTGTGCCAAGTTCGAGTGCGGCGGGACAAGGAGGAGGTGCAGAAGAAGTCCTGTGTTCCCATGGGTGCTGCCATATTGGCGGAGGCGCGTATGGTGTTGTACGACTTTATGAAGGAGGCACAGGACGCGGGGTTGGAGGTTTGTTACTGTGACACTGATAGTTTGGTGTTGATGGGAGAGGGTGGTCTTCCTTCTCATTGTTTACACGACTCTGAGTATGGGAAGATGAAGGTAGAGATTGAGTCGGAGAAGATTGCACCCGGAGGGTTTGTGGGGATTGCACCAAAGTGTTACGCGTTTCAGATGGTTGATAACCTGCCGTATGCTCGGTGTAAGGGTGTGAACTTGTCGAGTAATTTGAAGGTGATGGATCATGCTCAGTTTGAGGACCCCATGTCCGCACTCGATTTGTTGTGTACTGAGGCCATTGAGGAGGAATTAGAGGAGAATGTGGAGGTTGAGGAAGGGGTTGCGATTCGTTGTGGGCTGAGTTTTGAGAACATGTGGAAGTTGGTTCGGGGTGAGATTGATGCGATGCGAATGAGTCAGATGCAGTTTTTTAAGTCTGACGACAAGAGGATTGCGGCATGTAACATCTCAAAGGAGATTCGGAACAGCTTTGATAAACGGATTGTGGTTTCTGGAGGACGCACGATTCCTTTCTCAGACATTGCGGAGAAGTGGGTTAGAATGTGTAAGAGGAGTGAGAGGGGTGGGTATGTGGGTGGGGTGGAGGACCATCGAGTGTTTTTAGATATGATGAGGAAACTTCCTGCCAGTCACTCGATTCCTTTAATGTGTGAGATTGGTGGTGAGGGTAACCGTCTTGTAAGGCAGTGGTATAGTGAGTTTCTTGAGGGGAGGTATGGGTCTGAGTTTGATGCGTTCTACCTGCACCAAGTACTTGATGATGATAAAAGGTTGGCGCTGAAGTCGGCTATTTTTCTAATGGTTTAAATGAATAAAAATGGCGGGAAAGAGCGATAATGAGTTTATTGTGGTTATCATTTTGATGATATCCGCATTTTTCCTAAAAGCACTAAAGGAACGGTGGCACCTCGTGATTGTGTCCCCCTGCTGCCGTACCGAGGCAGACTCCGAGGAAAATGTCTCTGCGGTCGCGTGTGATAACGAGGATGATCAGACCCGGTCACCATCTCTGCTACCCACCGTAACGGAAGTGTTGAGTGATGAGCAGTTGGAAGAACTTCGTGATACTATCATGCTCTAACTCATTCGCCTCCGCTTCGTAGAGGTGATGTCGTAGGAGCGTGCATGCATTCGACTGATGTCCGCGAAGAAGGTGTGTATATAGTCATGGATGCGTACGAGCGAGTCGAGTGCTTCTTCCGGAGTAGAGAATGCTGTGGTTCCAGTGGAAATGACAGCTTGAGCGGGTGCCCCAGTCTGACTATCGAAGTGTTGTTTGATGAACTCTTCATGTGTCCCATCTTGGAGTTGATTGATTTGCGACTGGACTTCTTCAGCGGAGTCACACTCCTGCCAGATGATGGCAGCACGGAAGAGATGGTGCTTACGTTGGCTCATTGCGTAGAAAGTGTGTGTTTTGTTGTTTTTGTGTTTTGTTGCGGCACCCAATTGAAATAGAGATATGTGAACGAATTTCGTTTTGTGCATGTACTCTCATTGGTGGAAATATGTGGTGGGTGGTGGCGTGAAAGTGTTCACTTTTCCATTTCCAAAACATGAGCCAAGCCACGAAGTCTACTGGTACGAAGAAGGCGCGAACCCCGAATGAGTTTGCGAATTTGTTCATGGGTGGCGAGTTGAAGTGTCGCGAGTCGCACACGGAAGAAGAGGGACATTTCCGATGGGTGTTTCACGAGAAAAAGTTGTTGATGTCATTCCCTGAAACGCTGTGCGTTCGAGTGATTCAGCCGTATGGTGAGGCACCCAAGTACCAGAAGGTGGTGATTTCGAATTTTCCGAGCGAATTTGAGAGTACGCTGTTGAAGCTTGAGAACTATCTGAAGCATAAGCTTGTGAGGGATGCTGCCATGAGTTGGGAAGTGGATCCTGAGCACATTGCTGTGGACCCTGCACTTTCGAAGTCAGCGGATAGTGGGGACACGGAGTTGGTGGCGAAGGTTCGTTCCAACCGTGTGTTTAAGTCGGCGGACAATCAGGAGACGTTTACCCCGCTGACCTTGGGTCAGAAGAAGATGTCGTGTGTTTTGACGATTGCGGGTTTCTACATCAGTGAGACTCGTGCGGGTATTTCATTCCGTATTGATGAGGCGGTGATTCTCCAGAACTTTGGCGATGTGCTTCCAATGGAGGCGAACCCTGCTCAGTCTCTTGGACGACCTGACCGTAAGTCGTTCTTTTCCGGGTCTTCGAAGCGTCGTAGCAGTGCTCAGAGCGCGACTGCCCTGAAGTCGTCTGTGACGAAGAAGCCGAAGCTGAAGCGTATGAAGACGGATAGTGTGATTAAGGAGGAGGAGGTGGTGACGGAGATGGAGGAGGGTAGTGTGGATGTGGCGGAGACGCAGGAGATTGATCTTGCTTAGGGAATAAAAATGATGGTGTAAGGGTGGTATAGTGTGAGAATGGTGGAGCATGCTGGATCTTCAGTGAAGGAGTTGGCGGAGGTGGCGAAGAGTGCATACAAAGTTCATAGGGTTGGCACGAAGATGGGGCGAGAAGGAAAATACACCCTTATTAAAACACTCACTGAGAAGAATGAGTACAGTGTTGACATATCCCAATCTGAATATGGTGAAATTGTGGTGTCGTTCCGTGGCACCAGCAACATAAAGGAGTGGATGAGCAATGCAGATTTGACGGAGACAGAGGCGGGGTTTGTTCCCGGAAAAATTCATAATGGGTGGAAGAAGTTGTACATGAAAGTGCGTGAGGAGATCAATGAGACCCTTCGTGAGAAGGGCGTGTTGAATGAGGAGGGCGGTGCAACTTCCCCTGTGGTGTTCACTGGACACAGTTTGGGTGGTGCACTTGCAACGATTGCGCTTGCGGACTGGCAACACCGTGGCGTGAGTGAGGCAGGCACCCTGTCTGCAACCACGTTTGGTGCTCCTTCTCCTGGAAATGCGGAGTTCAATAAGAACATCGGCGAGGGGCAATTACTTCGCGTTGTGAACAAGGGTGATCCTGTGCCCACGCTTTTCCAGGATTTACAGGCACTGGCGAGTAAGGGAACGTTTGGCAGTTCTGACATGGCATTTGACTATGAACAACCGGGTATGACTGAGGATCGGGTTCAGAGCGATGACAGTTGGGCGATGTTTGCGCTGGACCATGCGGAGGAGATTATACAGTTGAAGGATGCGGCGTCTGCTACGGGCACCATGAAGAATTTCATTTATTGGTTGGAGGAAAAAGGCGGGAAACTTCTGCATTTGGAGCACACACCAGAAGAGTTGAGGGAGGGGCAAGATTTATTTTGGGCGGGAATGGAACAAATTGAGAAGGAAGGGAAGGAGAAATCGACTATTCAGGAGAAGATAATGATTGAGTTTGCACGCAAGTCGTATGGAAGCATTGTGCTTCATAACGCAACCGCGTACAATGATGGTGTGGTGCAGCATCGTTCCAGCATTGAGGAACCCGCGTGGCGTGTTGCCATGTTCAACTACAGGAACCAAGCAATGGAGGCGGGAACTTTTGAGGGTGAGGCAGTGGATGAGTGGAAGGACCGTTTCACTGCGTACATGCACGAGTATGAGGAGTCTCGCGGGATTGAGTTTGAGACGCCCAGTATTTGGGATTCTCTGGAGGTACTGGACACGAAAGCGATTGAGGCACAGATGCGTGCGGACGCGGGGTACATCGTGGATGCAGAAGGGGAATACGGTACGTTTTTTCGTGGGTAATAGTAAGTAGGGGATGAGTATCGTTGAGACTACTGGTCCTGACTACGGAATTACTGACCGTGATCCTGCCACTGACCCTGTTACATATCCTCCGTCGCCGACACCCGCACCAAATGACGACTCGCCCCTCATTGATATTATCGGTGGTGGGGGTTTGGATAATCCTGTACCGATTGATGATCCGAACGCTATTCATTTTGTTCCGGGCGTGGGGTGGGTTGTCGGGCCTGGCGGAAACGATGGGGCGCTGGACCCCAACCCCATCAACAATGTACCTGAACCTGATGACAACACTCCTGATCCCGATGCTGGGGATGACGATCCTGGTCGTAAACTTCCAGAGATTAATCCGGGGCCTGTGTCGGGGGTTACAGGTGCACCGCTGCAAGTCTTTCTAACTAGCAACGGACAGTTTGCGTACCGTGATGAGAGTGGGGAAGAACACACCACAAGGTTTCCTCAGTCGCCCAATTCATCAACCTGTATTTTTGGTCGCTGGGTGGGACCCACTCCGTATGCGGATGAGCTGCCCATTATTCTACGAGGCGGGAAACGCAGTGCACTGGACACATTTGCGATGGCGTACCACTTTGACGCATTCAATGGTGCGGGTTATGGGCGTGAGAGTACTGCCATCCGACTGTTTAAGAAACGTATTGAGATGGCGATTCAGCACTCGTTCATTACTGAGGGTTCAAATGGGTCTGAATATGTTGCGGCACAGCGTGTGCTGAAGGACATTGAGAAGTATGGGAACATCCTCCAACTTCGTCGTAGTGATGGTGTGGGTGATGATGATGGATCCAACCATTTTTCACACGGGCGACTGTTGACGGAGTTGCGAAGTGAGTCGTTTTTAAAGACGGTGCCTGATGTAGAGGAAGGGGGTACGGTGACAACCTTGAAGCTGGACCATGCTCGGAAACGGAAATTGAGTGAGGCGTTCCAGTCTCATTTGGGTGCTCATGCAGCGAAAGTGATTCAGGCGAACCGTAAACTGTGGATGAGTGCTAAAAACGCAAACCCTGAGACGTTCACTCAAAACGGGGTGGGGTACACTGCTGCGGTGTTGAATGTGTTAAAGTTAGTGGGCATGGGTTCCTCTCCCTACTACACCCTGATCAAACACAAGATGACCTCGGGGTTTGAAGGGTATGAGATGGCAGCCTCTGTGATGAGTGACATTGTGGGTGTGAGTGATGCGAGTCAGGGCATGAGTGGAGCCGACAGTCAGCTTCCCAATGTGTTTTCTCGGGACATTCCTGAGATTACAAGCGGGGTGTCAAGAGACTTGGTTCCAGACTCTATGGCGGACCAGTTGACGGAGCAGGTTACCGCTGCGGTGTTGAAGGATATGATTTCATAGAGTATTAGTAGAGGTAGAACGTGGGTGTGGGTGTAGGATGGGTGACACGTACATGCTGGAGTTTCCAGCGGTTCGCTATAGCTCCAGTGGTCAAAATTCGATATCAAGTGCTGTTCTTCAATTTCCACGTGACCAGTACTGGCAAGAAAGACGCACGCTTGTCATTACCCGAATTCGTTTTCATATAGCTTACGCAACAACAAATGCGGATCGTTACTTTGCTCGTGAACAAATCCTTCCAGTAACACCGGGATCTCTTGGAAGCAGTCCCGAGTTATCTGATTTATGGGAGTTGCCGCACTTACTGGAAATTGAAATGAATCCAACCAGTGTTGCCCTTCAACGCCAGTCAGATCCGGGTCCTCAAGTTCAACCTCATTTTAGTGTCCTTGGTGCCCCGGCTTTTGAGACCTATACGCGTCACAACTACAGGACACTGTGTGTAGCATCAGCCTCAAACCTGATGTTTAATCAGCTTCAACTTATGCATGGGTACATGGGGTACGACATGTTTTTGAATGACACGGTCGCCATTTTCGATACGCTTCCTCAATCAATTGATTTGAAGCTCCGCATTTATAATATGGTCGGAGGACCGCTGTATTGTTTGCCAACAGTGTTTGTCTATTTTTCGCTGTTATAAAATAGAGAATAGAGATGCCGAGTGGGAGTAAGGTGCACGTGAGTAATGTGTCGGGAGATGGTCCCGCATCTCGACGCATCAGCGCAATGCATGCCACCTACATGATTGTGTACAAGTCTGAGGATAAGCCATCCATGATCAAGAAGGCGAGCCAGGAGTTTGCGAGTCCGATTGCTGGAGGGAAGAAGTAGCAGTCTTTTTATGTTTGATATAATAAAGCAGTATGGTGATCATTACCGCAAATTTTTATCAACCCTCACTAGGGGGTGTATTGGGAGGTGCACCGTTTGTTCAGGATTTTGGGTGGACCAGTCAGGTGTATCTTCCTTCCCACGCAACCAATTTTCGTCAACTACAACTTCAGACAGCAGTGACAGGAAACGGTTTTCTTCCAGCCACCTTTGTTGCAGGTTTTGTGGAGGTGAATCCTGCACTTCAACCACCAAACTCTCCACGTTTCCTTTCGGGTTCATTTGATTTAGATACTGCATCGAGGTATTTGTATGACCAGTATGAACCTCTCATTTTTGATGTTTTGGATCAATGTACTCCTTTTGGACCCGGGATAACGCGTGATGCTATGAAGGCGGGGGTTCAAGTTTTTAACGCGAGTGTGGAGACGGTTGGAGGGAGTGGAAGTGACCGTCAAATCATTTCGCAGATGAATCAACCTTTCATCCAAGCGTTTCCCTTCCAAACAAATCGGGATAAGAGTTATAGTGTGGGGCAAAACGCTGCTATTTGGTTCTTTCCATTTTCGTGGGATGCAAGAGACCCACAGTTTGGTGTACCGATATTTAACAATACTAGCATAAAGGTTGCGTACATGAATGCGCAGTACACGGTAGTTTAATAAAGAGATGTATTGTAAAACCACATTGTCCTACGCCGACGGAGGCATGCGCTTACCAAACCCCTCCCAGGGGAAATGAGACGTCTCCACAGTGTGGAGTCCAGGTCGCAGGAAGGGTGACCTGTAGTCGGGTCTGGAGAGTGCTCCCTCGTAGTGGATGAGGCTCCTCTCACTTTTGGAGGCCTTGATGTAGGAATGAATGCGTGCAGAAGCATTGTGGGAAACGTACTTGGGTGTCGGCTTGGGTCGAATGTATCCCGGATAACTATCATTCATCTGGGTTGCATCCACTCGAAACTCCGCTTTTTCCTTTTCCTGTGCCTTTCCATGCGTCACCCTCAGGAAGGCGGCACCATCACGATTCTGCGTCACATCCGTCTCACTTTTAACCACAGTGGCAGCCGCTGCGGTGTGTGAGGTTTTCTGGAGATCATTGGCAACCCCCATAGGTTCAGAAATATAAGATGTGGCGGAAACCACCATACGTGTTTTTGCGGTATCATACGGATCTTCCATGACTGACTGACTCCTCACCCTCAACCTTACTTAAGATGAATGAAAAAATTAAAAAGCGGAGGGAAGCGTGCTCTGACGTTTCTGCGCAGGACCCGCAGCACCACTTCCCCCAAGTCCACGTCGCTTGTTCTTGCGCGTGCGGGAGTTGAACATTTCAGGGTTGACCTGTTCCGCCTGGAACATGTTGGGGATGGCAGATGAAACGGGTGGCATCCCAAGTGCGTGAAGACTCATGACAGCTCCACGGTCCACGTTCATGTCATTATGAGAATCCATGGTGGCAGTGGCTCTCATGTCGAAGGGATCAATGGAGGCACCACCAAGTCCTTGGATCAGCTGTTGTGGGTTGGAGACAGTGGAGCCCGTGGGCTCCAGATTTCCACCTCCGCCTCCACCTCCGCCTCCACCTCCTCCACCACCTCCACCACCTCCACCTCCAAGAGCTCCACGCACGGCTGAGGCGATTTGTTTCCGGAGTCCTCCAACACCTCCTGAGTTGTACTCTCCCTGAGTACGCTGCTGGTATGACAGCCTTGCAGCACACAGGGTCTCAATCTCTGCAAGCATGTTGAGGGTTCCATCCGTCGCACGCACTCGGTACCCAAGGGCTGAGCCAAGTTGGAGAAGTCCCTGTTGCTTCCCCTTTAACCGAGCCGCATCCTCTTTTTTGAGTGTGAGCGACTCTTGGTCGTACATGCCCAATAACTTACTGAAACTTTCCTCGGTGAAGAACATCTTGACCTCTGAGGGGTTGAACGCGATCCATATCAAACCATCACCACAGTTGAAAGGACCCTTCTGACGCAATCCCGAGGGAGCACCGCCTCCTCCACTTCCTCCACTGCTACCCCCACCAACTCCTGCACTGCTTCCACCACCGCTACCACCACTGCTACCACCACCTTCACCTCCTTCACTCCCACCAGGGCGAGGAAGAGGGTGAGGGGCACCCTTTGAGCCAGCTACTCCCTCCATCGCTCCCGAGGCTTTGAGACCGGGTGCATCGGTTTCGTACCTCATGGTGAGCGGGTTTCCGTATCCCTTGGGGTTCGCATACGCGCGAGGACCATGGTACATGTCCGCCATCGGAACCTGGTTCCGGTTCCCCGCCGACTCATTACCGCGCTGCTGATTGAAGATGTTCTGCGCCTGGTTTTTGTAGGTAGCAGGAATGGGGTCACCTCGTCCAAAAGACCCGAAGTTGAACTCATCAGGGTCAGGCGCTCCACCAATTCCATCCACCGCACCTTGAGCATCCCGAAACGCATCACCTGGATCATTCGGATCACCAGGATCACCCGACGCGCTACTACTACTACCAGGACCACCAACAAACATTCCTGTGCGCGAACTGTCACCGAATGAATCGTCAAAGTAGTTGCTGCTAAATGAACCGCTTCCCTCTTCATCATCTTCATCATCTTCATCTTGTTCCTTGTGCTCCAACAAAGCTTCACTTTCCCCTTTTGATTCATCAGCTCCCTCACCTTCATAGAGAGAGTCGTAGGATGGCGGTAGCGCGTTACCCGAAGCATCATATGCCACTCCATGATCTCTGTCCTCTTGCTGAATCGCGTCATTGTTGATTTGAAGTTGGTTTTGTTCCGCCAGATGCCTTCGGACAGCTTGTTGAAGTTTAACAATTCCACCAACAACAACTGCCGCTGCAGCCGCCTTCGTTGCAGTGCTTCCATCCACATTCCTCACCCAGTTCAATCCTGCTGCAAGTCCTTCTCCAACAGATTGAGCGCGTTCTCTCACTCCAGTCTGAAGGGGAAACATAGCATCATCAATTTGACCGCCAATGTTTCCGAGTGCGTTTTGAGCTCGAAGGTCTGTGGCAACCGCACTTCCAGGTCCCCACTTTTCATCCGCGCGTGCCGCTGTTGCCTCATCTTCACGTCGTCCTCGAACATAGGTCGCTACAGTTCCAGCCGCTGAAGCCAACGTACCGAGTACTGCACCAGTGCTTCTGGGGCGTCGACGTAATTCCAGAGGTTCTTCTTCTTCATCATACTCACCTGCACCTCCTTCAACTGCCATTGCAGCAGGTGCATCTGGAGCGGCAGGTTCAATTGCAGCAGCTGCCTCTTCGCGCTCGCGCATTTTGGCAGTTGCAGCTTTAACACCTTCTTTAAGAGCAAGTCGAGCAGCACGTCCTGCAACTTGTAGAAGTTGAGAGCTTCGACTTTGTTGTTCAGGTGCGGAGTCAGTGAGCTCCATTTTCTCTTCTTCTGCTCCTGGACTAGCATCCGAAGGACTTCCTGCCGACATGGTTTGCGTAAGAGAAGCAGGCGTGCTCGGGGGAGGTTTTTCTTCTTCCGCAGCTCCAGCAAGCGCAGCTGTAGGTCTTGGTGGTGAATCGGGTGAGAGACCACCTGGGACAGCCGCATCTCCGTATTCAAGAGTACGTGGTGTTCCAAGTTCTGGTTGCTGTCTTGCTTGTTGTTCTTGTTCCGCGGTCATTTCGACAGGCGACATACCAGCACCCATACCCACACCACCTCCACCTCCAACACCGTTGTCATCGTCGTCGTCATCGTCGTCACCAACACGACGTTTATACTGCTCCGGGGTTTCTCCAGTTTTTCGCGGAGAAAAGAACACTTGTCCACCGTCTTCGGTTATTTTCTCAGCCCATAACACGTCAACAATTTCCTTGACCACATCCTGTACTGGTTTCTTTGAATCGATGACACTAGGGTAAAGCTTTGTGAAATCCAATCCGAAATTTTTCCACTGCTTGTTTCTGTTGGAATTTAAATCTGGACTCTTTTCATCAGGAAATTTCTTTCCAAGACGTTTCAGTTCTACCCCCACGGGTCGATAGGCGTTCCTCCGAGTTATCGCCTTCATTCCCATGGCATGTAGAGCTTCATCGATCTGCACCCCATTTCTCGCCAAGTGGTCAACTGTTGCTTCATCGAGTTGGTCTTCCTCTGTTGCTAGTTTGATACCCTTAATGTTCATTTCAAACAGAGCACCAATTGTTCTCGCCAATTGTTTGTTACTCCTGTCTGACGGTTTTCCTCGTTGCTCCAGTCGACTGAAAAGTTTTCTTATGATTTCATCGGTTCTTTGAAGTACGAAATCAGGATTGTGCGGGTCAACAGCAGCCTCTTTATCCCACGAAATGTCACGTCGCAATGTCTTGAGACCCTCAGTCACCGCTTCTGATAATGTCTCCTTGGTTGGAGTTCTTGGAGCACCATGTTTTGTGCCTGCACGCGTTTTCTTAGCAGATTGTACTGCCGACATTTTAGGTGCCTGCCCCGACTTACTTTCGGAAGGTTCTTCAGTATTAGGGTTGAAAATTCTTCCTGAAGGACTTGTTTTAAGTTCTGGTACCTCAAGGTCTGCTGCCATCGCATCCAATTCAGCTTGCTTCTTTGCAGCAGCAGACATGGCAAGTTGTCGCCGTCCTTGTCGTTGTGATCGAGGCACTCGCTGTTGTTCTGGTGTCCGCTCCACATCAGGAGGAGTAATACGACCCAGAGAAGCTGCTCCAAGAGAACCTGCTCCAGGAGACTGAGCTTCAGCTACAAACGCATTAAGATCAGAAAAAACAGTTGATGCTGGCGATGGTGGGTTTTCCGCAAGCAATCTTTGAAGCGAACTGTTCAGGAAGTTATCTACTTCTTCTTCCCGTTCTTCATCTCTTGCTTCTCCGCGATTCAGCGGTACGAAGCTCATGCCGCCAAGTTCACCATCTTGTGCTGCGCTCGGTACTGCGTCGCGGAGTGCAATTCCTGGAGACTCTCCATGATAATCATGATGAATGTCAAAACCTTCGACACCGGGAAATAATCCGAGATCAAATTCATCAAGAGCCCGTGCCAGAGCATCCTCTTCAACAAGCGCTGCCTGTAAATCCACCACTGAAGAAAGACTGTTTGCCGCAAGCACGCCTGCACCCTCTCTATCTTCTTGTAAATGCTGCTGAGGTACTGGAACAATTCGATGTTGTCCAACCGCGGTGTGCTTTAACCAGCCCGCGAATTGTAGGTACCGCGCTAAGTCAGAAGCATCTTCCATCTCACTAGCATCGGTCAATCCTTGAATCTTCTCATTCGGTAACACGACTAGGGTCATGCGATCTCCACGACCTTCATAAGGAGGCTGCATCGTGAGTCGCTGAACCAAACGCTGTTGGTCAACATTCAGTTGTGGGTCAGCTCTAGCTCTTGGAGTGCCTTGTCCTCGTTCAGTGGGAGGTGAGCCGCCCACCGCGGTTTCTGAGATTAAATTCGCAAAATGAGCAAGTCCTCCTGAGCCAGTAGTGTGCGGGATGGGTGCGAGTGTTCTGTGCATTTTCCCTACGAGTCCGACATTTTCAACTCCTGCACCAGCACCTTCCTGTGCCCACGGTTGAGATGATAACACTTGTCTCACATCAACAAACTCGGGTCCGATCACTTGTGCGTCTCGAAATTTAAAGGATGTTTTTTTTTCTACATCAATGCCGTTGAGTTCATGGCCAGGTAGTGCCTCCTTCGCAGCACCCATCCCTTGCTGTCCTTCGTATCTGACCTTCAGATACCGTCGAAACTCTGATCCCATAACGGTCTTGGCATTAAGACCTTTTTCAATCGAGGAAACATAGACTGGCTTGGGCACTTCTTTATCTCTTATTTTGTATGCCTCCAAATTGAAGCCCAGGTCCGCCAACATGCCGTGAGTTGTTCGCGCAATTCGCTCACGGTCTCCCGCTGACACATCTTCGAGGCGTTGCGGTAACGCAAAAATTTGATGTCCTCTTGCCCATAACAACCGGTGAACATGGGTTGCAGCAACTTTCCGAACCGCCACTAAAGGATCAGTGGTGAATGCCTCCGCATGAATAACGAGTTGAGGAAAGACGCGAAAGTCCTTTGCGGGCGCAGTTTCAAGCTCAGGTATGACCGTACCGAGTGCGACTCCAACTTCGTATAAGTACTTTAGTGCATCACCATGTGTGAACACATGATTGTCTATGTCAGCATTCGTGGTATCAGGAACCTCATTCAACATGATGTTCATTGCAAAGACCATGGTTGGGTCTCGCCACACACTGCTGCGAGGGTGACGAAACCTCATGATTTCATACACCAAGCGCGACCTCCACGTTTTAAAGTTGTCTCCTGAGAATTGGGCTTGAGCATCAGGATGTGTGATGGGACCAAGTCCTCCAATTGCCATATTTTGTTGTTCATCCGAAGATGCCTGCCCCTTAAATTTCATGGCATTCGGAAGCATTTGTAGAACCTCATATGCCTCCATCATTGCGTAGACGCGGTTGGTGATGACAAAATGTTTCATTCTCCCTGCTGCTTCGAGGTTTTCGGAGGCGGGGGCAGAAGCGACTGCAACATCTTCATCTCCCTCCCTTGTTCCTCTCCTCCCACCCCTGGAAATGTTCCAATTAAAGTACCCTTTCAGGCTTTCAGGATTAAACATGACAAGACACTTCATTTATTGTCACACAATTTTTTTCAAAAGGCTACTTGTATTTACGACTGCCCCTCTTTTTCTTCATGCTCTTCTTGGTTGTCGCTGCACACTTCTTCAGCTTTCGCTCCAGAACCTGTGACTTGGTGGGTCCCGACTTGGACTTACTTCTACAGAACGTTTTTACAGGTCGCTTTCCCTCGGGACAGGGTGCCATTATGTACAGTGCTGCTTGCTCTACTTATACTACAGAAAACATGGTTTTAGTCGAAACAGGTGGGGCGGTACGTTTCCCACTCCGTCTCCAACTTAATCCTGGTCTTGGGTGACTTGGTGCGCTTGGTGAACTTGACAAGGTGGAACAAGTTCATTTGTTGAAGGATCTTTCCGAGCACGAAGTCGTGCGGCATGTTCTGACGCTTCAACTGTTTCCGGTGTCGTGCCGCCTCAAACGAGGTGTGCACGGTGTTGAACAGCAGCTCCATGATGAACAGGTCCTCCGCGTTAATGGATTTATAGGAGTCGCGTCCACATCGTAGGATGAACTTCTCGATGATTTTATCGAACTGAGTGATCTTCTTGTAGGTCACAGATTGGTGAGTGGGGATGAAGGGGGTTTCATAACCGAAACGGTTCACCACACCACAGTTGGTACATATTTCCTCTGCGATGTTGTAGTCAAAGACGGTGGAGTTGACGGAGAAACACTCCTTACACGTGAGCTCCGTCATGTGTGCGGAAAATAGAATTATGAGGGAAATACCAAAAACGAAATGTGTATTCCGTTAACGTCTACCAATACGTCGAGTCCACCACCTCCCACTGCAGCGTACAGGTGAGAACTGCGGGAGCTGAAGCTGATGGGACTATTTTTAAGATTTCCTCGTTGTAAAACTCAAAGTTGACCTCAATCTCAGGTGTACCCAGAAACGTGATGCCAAGCTCCAGATCCACTGCAGTGAAATTTAACGCGTAAAAATTATCGATGGCAGCAGTTGTCTCGAGGTCCAGGGATTCACGGAGAAGCATGAGACCGCGAATGTCGTTGCGCTCTGCCTGTACGGGTGCTGTTTGAACAACCTGTCCCAACTCAATTTCATAGGATTGGAGTTGATTACTACTCATGATTTGAGGAATGTAAATGCTCACAAATGAGACAAGGCGTATCTCATCAAAAGAGGCGCCCGCATGTTTCAGGGTCCACTTCACGTGTTTTCCCACCAGATTCTCAGACGTTCTCACTCGGTGTTGTAGAATTTGGGATGTTTCATTACCCCTATCGTTTCGAACATGTATTATGCCGCGAGGCATGACTTTTCACCTCTACTTTTACCCACATAAATACTTCCTCTACCCCATCATCTCCCACTCCAGCGTCAGGGCACTGTGTCCAAATTTAACCCCCGTTTGTGGGATCATCCTAATGTTATAACGCCGTATCTCAATGGTCAACTGTGATGTGATGTGTCGCACGGTGCCCAGTGACAGGTTCGGAGTCTCGTGCCAAAACGCAAAGAATGAAGGAATGCCGTTTGGGTCGATGAACAGGGTGCCGTTGGTGGTGGTGATGATACCCTGGATGGTTGGATCCTCCACACCCTTTGCACGAACAGTTGGATCCAACTGTCCATCTGCAGCATAGGTTGTTAGTCCGAGAGGTGCCTGCATGATCTCGGGAATGTTCAGTCCAACGTGAACAATGGTGAGTGTTCCCGTCTCATCAGTGGTCAGGTGTTCCAACTGCTTCAATTTCCACCGCACCAACCGACCACGAAATGATTGGGGAAGCTCAAGTGTGTATGTGAAATTATCGCTCGTGGTGTCTGTATTGTCATCAATGTTGTGCCAGTGTAGTACGCCCTTTGTCTGCAGCTCCGTCATGCCTTCCTTCCCTCAATCATACTCTACTATTATGTCTATGAAAAACACCGGGGGTGTTGGGTCGATGTTCAGCGCGCGTTTGTAGACGTTGAAATTAAGCGTGAGGCGTCTCCCCACAAGCTCTCGGGTGGCAATCGGCACATTCTTCAACTCCGTAACAGATTGTGTTGTAATCTGCCTGATTCGAATACCAGAGGCAGTCCCTGTCAGGAAATTCCTGGAATAATTGATGGGGTCCACATTCGGTGTTGTGGACTGGCGTTGGTGAAAAGTGACGAAGTCGGGGCTGTCCATTAACTCAGGTATTTGAACGTCCATGGTGTACACTTGTAGTCCGCAAACTCGCCACGACACGATTTTCCAATTTCGAATTCCTCGGATGTCTTCCGGTAGATCAATGGGTAGGGACACAGATCCTGCAAATCTTTCATTGCTCCCTTGTAATACGGCAAGATTGGAGTGAACATGAATGAAGCCCATGTATTCCTGTCTTACTTATACTCAAATAATAAAGTGATACCCCGCACAGAGACAAACGTTTGGGCACTGGTCTCCCCACGAACCCCAATTCTAAAAGTTTGTGAGGGAAGTGAGAGCTTCCCAAAATACAAATCATAATCCTGAGCGAAATACTTCTCCGAAACAGGTGCATCCCAATTCCCGTCATACCCAAACCCCATCACCTCCACTCGCTCTGCAGGTTGATCTTGTTTGACCACCTGGTAGCACTGTGCTGTGTTGCCAACACCTCCAAGCAGGTCGGGCAGTGCTACTAACATATACTGACACCGTCCGTAGAAGCTCACATACTTCAATGTCCAGTGAAACTCGTGCCCCGCCATGTGCGGCATCTCAAACTCAAACCATTGGAAGTCAGGGTAGTTTACAATCCCCACCTCCCGCACAGCAAACTGAACCAGTGGCATCGGTTTTACTTATACTCAAGTAATAAAATGTAGCTGAACACCAGGTTTGAGTTTTCTGCACCCGTCTCACTGTATGTGGTGAAGATGGTCTCCAAAAGGTTGGTGTTCATCTGCATCCTTCCTAAGTAGATGTTGAGCTGACAGTTGGTAATGAACCGGTCAGTGGTGTTGTCACAAAAGCGGGGGAGAACCACGATCTTATTCACGCGTTCTGCAAGTGGAGATGCTCTTGAAGATCGGTAACACAACACGTTGTTTCCAAGCTGGGACTGAAATATGGGAATCTCAACCGAAGCTGTAACGAGTCTCGTGCTGGCACAGAAATGTTTCAGTGTCCAGTCCAATTCTCGTTTTGGGATGTCGGAAATGTCGGTTTTTACGTGCACGCCTCCTGAATTTGTGTTTCCCACCACAATTTGAATCAGCGGCATGTTTTTTTCTCTTTAGTTGTAGTCTCTGAAAATTTTTTGTTTCCGTAAAGGGTAGAACAGCGAGAGACTCCATTCTACCCAGCTTTTTTTCTAATCTGCCATGGACCCCATCGTGAATGCCGCCGTGCAGTCACCTCTTGTGCGCACGCTGAACAACATCCCTGCCAAGGCCAACAACTTCACGCATGGGATTGCAGATAATGTACCCCCCGTCTCATTTGACCGTCTGGAGACCAAGCAGTACCAGGGTCCCACGTGGAGCGCGTACAACCCACTCGTGGGCGGAGAAGTCTCCCGTTTCCGTATTGCGGAACTGGGGTACTTGAACCGGATGTACCTCCGCGTCAGGGTGGCTTGTACACTCCACGACGCACTTTCACTTACTGGCGGTACACTGACACCGATCGCACGGGGTACGAGTCTCATTGATGAGGTCACGATTACCACGCACAACAAGCAGATTGAGCGGTTGTATGGTGACACCATTTTGTCGTGGGCCTCGCGTCAACCCGACTTCCCCGTGCTAGCGAGAGGGCTCAAGGGGTTCTTTGTGGGCTGCTCGACCTCACCTTCTGCTGCTGGAACTGCTGCCAACGTCCCTTGCGAACCGGTTCCTGATGATCTTCTCCCAAACAGTGCTGCGGAATCGTTTGTGCCTCACGCTGTCAATCTAGACGCCACTAACACCCATGCGGCCATCGAATACTACATCCCGCTCCCTTTCTCCGCCATGGTGACCCCGGCCCAGAACTTCCAGACTCGTTTTGTGGAGGATCTTGAGGTTCATGTTCGGTGGAGCAATGCTGGAAGGAACATCACTGATGAAACTGCAGACTTTGCTATTGGAGATGTGACGTTGGTGTCAACGTACCATAACTTCCACAACAATATCGAGAACAGCATCCGTAACACGAACTACCAGAGGGGAACTCCTGCTTCTCAACTGGGAACGGACTGGATCCGGAACTCGTCTTACACTCCAATTCCTCAGGGGACTTCGGGACTCACTGTGGAACTGAAGTCCAACAACCTTGCGAAGGGTGTGTTACTGGTCTTCTCTCTTAAGGATGGCTACTACGAATCGGTTGGAGGTAAACCCCCTACTTTTGATGGGCCAACTGCAACCGCATCTTCTACTTTTACCCCACCGCGACTTGAGTTTGGGTTGGAGTTCCGTGGAAGCGGGCGGACGTTGTGGAAGACCACGATGCTTGAGAACCGTCTCATGGACAGCAAGCGGTATTACCTGAACACCATGAACCCGGAGGGTGGTACGGACTGTCCCTACATGGAGATCATGAGGGACGAATGGGGGGATCAGGCAGTCGGTCTAGTCTACCTCCCTTTTGGGTTTTCCGCGAACCCTCAGATCCAGTCGGGTGCGGTGGCTCTCCAGACACTCTCCAACCCGGAGATCATTGTGACCAAGGGACCTGCAGTGGGACCCGCGGTATACGTGACCTCCTATGTACAGATGCACGACATGTGGCGCATTGACAGTGACACGGGTGTGGTGGTGCGCACACTGGATGTGTAATCATGTTGTATTCCACTTCTTCTTCTCATCCTCATCCTCATCCTCCTCACTTCTACATCCCGTATCCACTCCTGAACGTCCAACTGCTGCGGAGGTTCGGGTCGGCTTCTCCGATCTCGGCAGCGCGTGCCCGTTCATCGAACTCAGCATTCCCCCAGTCCACTTCCGTGCCGTCGCCTCCAGCAGGAAGGGGAATGTCGGTGATGAGACCAAAGTCTTCTGCCGTGAGCGTCGATTTATCTTCCCAAATCTGGTCAAGACACTTCAGACAGTCGTAGGCCGTCAAAGTAGGTCGATGGCGCTGAATGTAGCGAAAATGGTAGATGTAATACAAAGTTTGAGGATTATAATCTGCCCTACTCAACCCCATTGGGCGTGATAGGTACTGCTGAAACAACTCCCGTTTCACATCTTCCCACTGACTGGCAAGGGTCATGTCCGAGTTAAAATTGGTGGAGATGAGGTTTCCCTCATCCACAATCATTGCATCTCGCTTGGCACCCATGCTGTTCCTCAACATGGTGGGACCTCCAGCCACAAGCTCACAAGGTTCTTGTGCGACCGGAAAGAAACAGAGGTGGGCCATCTTGTTGTAGGAACGAATCACCCAATCCCACCGCTTCACCACTGCTGCGTAGTACCGTTTCAGTGCGGGACGCGCCTCTTCATCCTCACCATGGACAGCCCACGCCTTAAGACTTTGTTCAATGACGTTCAGCATGGATCGCTCACGATAGAAATGCAGTTCGAGCAAAACGAAGGTCTGTGCGTCAGAATACGCAACTTGTGCCACCATCGGAGCGATGAATGAGATGGGATCGATCGATTCCTCACCATCAGCGAAAATGGCCCACACCAAAGACTGGAAGATGCCAAAACCTCCTCTGGCTTTCCAGATTTTCTCTTCGCTGTGGGCGGAGAGAAGGTGCTCCATGATTTTGTATCCGCTCACTGGACCGTTGACGACCCAGCCGAAAAACCGCGTCTGCACGTCAGGAGAGAGTTGCACGTAGTCAGTGAGAGTGCGCATGCTTGAGAGGTTGTTGGTAAACGAAAAAGTGAGATGGTCTCACACGATCTCTCCTTTTTCCTCTTGTCCAATGAGACCTCATTCCCAAAACGATTTTCGTTCGATTTTTTCCGTCTCTAATTGGTGAAGAGAAAATCAGAAGAGAAGAGCATGAGTAGTGTCAGTAGCCTGCAGGAATTCAACCCCGAGACCGACATTCCCACCGATTTCATGATGATGTTCCTGGGAATGAGGCGTAGCGGCAAAAACACCGCAATGCTCCACATGTTGGAGACGATGAAGGACCGACTCAAATATCACCGCGTGGAGGTCATTTCCGCAACGTGTCACACCGACCCCGAGCAGTGGAAACATTTCCCTCAAGTGGGACTTTTTGATGAGGTGCGGAACATGGAGCCCCACCTCGCCAGTTTGTTGGATGAGCAACAACACGCCATCAGTGAGGAAGTGATTCGACAAATCCGGAGTGGACCCACACACGGCGGTGTGGAGCCCGAGAAGTTGTTGGAGACGCCTGGAGAGGATTTCAGTCGTCAGCCCGATGAGAAGCGTGTGACCAAGAAGAAGAAGGGCAAGAAACGGAAGATGGTGGTGCGAGAGAGCAAGCACAACAAAGAGACGGCTAGTAAGCGTATGAAGAAGGTCAAGGGTCGTGTGAAGGAGGCGGAGAACAAGACGGTGACTCAGTTTGTGAATGAGAAACAGGCTGACCCTGAGATCACTCCAAAGATGAAGGACCCCATCTCCGACTTCGTGAACAATCGCCCCGGCTTCCGCATCAGTCCCACACAGATTGAGTTGTACCGTCGCACCCATAAGATCGATGAGACTCGCATGCCCCGCATGTTGGTGATTCTGGATGATGTGGTGCACGACAACGCGGTGCGGCACTCCGCAGCACTGACCCAGCTTGCGGTGGCGGGACGTCACTACTACATTTCGGTGATTCTCCTCAGTCAGAATGTGTGCGGCTCAGGGTGTGTGCCACCTCCCATTCGAAACAACTGCGACTTCATTCTGGTGGCGTGTAACCCTCGTTCCTCACGGGAGCGAGCTCTTCTTGCAGAGCAGTACCTCACGGTGGCGGGTGTGGACAGCAGTGCGGGGCTTCGTCTTCTACGGGACATCGCCTCAGTGAAGCACCGTAACATGGTGGTGGACTGTACGGAGACGATGACCCATAACGGGTTCCGGGACTACGTGTTTAAGTATGGACCGGTACCCGCGCCTCCCAAGAATGTGTCACCTGGGTTTAAGTTGGGGAATGAGAAGCAGTGGGAGGATGACAAGAAGATCGAGCAGGAGGAAGATAACTTCAATGCAGCAGACAAACCACGTGGTCCTACAGGTTCTACCATGGGGGCACGCAGTAGTTTCATAGCTCCCGGGAACGCGGGTCGTTTCTATAGGGTGAAGCCCCACGAACAAGTGGGACACATGGAACACTTGCCGAGTTTTTTATCGTAGTCATAATTGAAGTAGTAAGAGGAGACTCCCCCATTCTTTTTATTCCATTAAAACGTGTGAGGCATGAGTGTGATCACCCTTGAAGACCAATATTTCCAGGACAATGCCACCTACCGCAATACCAGTCAACAGTATAAGCCAGATGTACGCACAGACCTTGGCCAGCTTCCTCTGTATCGTGAGAACGACGTCTACGTCGACAGCGCGAGTGCGGTGAATGGAGGCGCAGACTACGCAGTATCGTTCCTGACACAACCAGAGAGTTACTGCAACAAGGTGGATGAGGATTCCTTCCGCCATGCTTACATCACTGTGGCGACGCGGGGGAACCGTGTGCCTCC